>Ga0209066_10001195_pt1 | contig 35276 bp, 30 predicted proteins | sample All_14_2_FD_187198 | JGI IMG/M metagenome (GOLD analysis project Ga0209066, IMG submission 187198) | Freshwater microbial communities in response to fracking from Pennsylvania, USA - Allegheny Zone_MetaG_DW_15 (SPAdes) (version 2) ... | reverse complement strand
TTCGTTGATATGGATTGTGAAAACCCGCCAATCAAACTTGAATCGGCGCATGGCGCTATCTGCTGTCAGCTTCGCCGACACCCCTTGTCAGTGAAAACCTGACACGCACCACGCCCAGGATGACAGCGCCCCCCTTCGCTCCCCGTCGGGTGTTGCCATCAACCGGGCTTTTTCTTGGCAGGCCGCGCCCAGTTGGCAATGCTGAGCTGCCTGCCGCGTGCCACGCTCAGGGCACCGGGGGGGGTGCTTTTGGTGATGGTACTGCCCCCGCCCACGGTGCCGCCCGCGCCAATGGTGACCGGGGCCACCAGCACGCAATTGCTGCCCACGTGCACGTCGGCCTCGATCACGGTGCGGTGCTTGTTCGCACCGTCGTAGTTGGCGGTGATGCTGCCCGCACCGTAGTTCACCCGCTCGCCCACGGTGGCATCGCCCAGGTAGGCCAGGTGATTGGCCTTGGCCCCTGCGGCCAAGGTGGCGTTTTTCACCTCCACAAAGTTGCCGATGTGCACCTCTGGCCCCAGGTCTGCGCCGGGGCGCAGGCGGGCGAAAGGCCCAATGAGCGCGCCAGGCCCTACTTTCACCCCCAGCTTTTCACCATCGATGTGCGTGTAAGGGTGGATGACCGCGCCCGCCTCGATCACCGCGTTGGCGATGCAGCAGTTGGCCCCGATGCGCACCCCATCGCCCAGCACCACACGGCCGTCGAACACACAGTTGACGTCGATTTCCACGTCCTGCCCGCAGCCCAGGCTGCCGCGCAGGTCGAAACGGGCCGGGTCGGCCAGGCGCACGCCCTGGGCCAGGAGCTGTTCGGCGCAGCGGCGCTGGTAGGCGCGCTCCAGCTCGGCCAGTTGCAGGGGGCTGTTGACACCGGCCACCTGCACCGCATCGGCGATGCGGTGGGCGCGCACGGTGCAGCCATCGGCCACGGCGAACTTGACCACGTCGGTCAGGTAGTACTCGCCCTGGGCGTTGTGGTTGTCCAAGCGCGCCAGCCAGCCGCGCAACAAGGCGGTGGGCACGGCCATGATGCCGCTGTAAATCTCGGTGATCTGCCGTTGGGCCTCGCTCGCGTCTTTCTGCTCGACGATGGACTGCACCTCGCCGTCGCCGTTGCGAACGATGCGGCCATAGCCCGTGGGGTCGGGCAGGGTCAGGGTCAACAGGGCCAGGTGCTGGCCGCCGCACGCGTCCAGCAAGGCCTGCAAGGTGGCGGCCTCGGTCAGCGGCACGTCGCCCGACAGCACCAGCGTCACGCCGTCGTCGGCCAGCTCGGGCATGGCCTGCTGCACCGCGTGGCCGGTGCCCAACTGGGGCTCCTGGCGCACAAACGCCGGTGCCGCAAGGGCCACGGAAGGCACCTCACATTGAACACCAAAAGTGCCTCCAGCGCTTTCTGGTTCTGCGAGAAACGCTTCGACTTCCGAAGCGCCGTGTCCGGTGACCACCACCACACGCCGGGCCGATATCCGCGCCGCGGTGTCAATCACATGCGCCACCAGCGCACGCCCGCCCAGGCGGTGCAACACTTTGGGCCGTTTGCTTTTCATGCGGGTGCCTTTGCCCGCGGCCATCACGACCACATCCGTTGGTTTGCTCATGTCGATTTGTCCCTTCTTGAAGCGCTGCTGGCACCGGATTATCGGTACCCCACCCCCGGGGGCCTGGACCCGCCTGGCCGGGGTGGCCGGGGCCCTGGTCCTGCTGGCGGGGTGCAGCCTGGTCGGTCTGGGCTACAACCGCCTGCCCGACCTGGGCCTGCTGTGGCTGAACCAGCGCCTGCCACTGACCGATGCACAAACCGCCCAGGTCCGCGCCGACATGGCCGAGCTGCTGGCCTGGCACCGCCGCACCCAACTCCCCGCCACCGCCGACCTGCTGCGCCGCTGGCAGGCCATGGCCACCGCCGATATCGGTGCAGCCGACGCCTGCCGCGAATGGGCCCAGGTGCGTGGCCTGCTGGACACCTTGGCCCAACAGGCAGTGCCTGCCCTGGCGCGCCTGGCCAGCACCCTCACCGCCGAACAGATCGTCGAACTGCAACGCAGCCAGCGCCAAGACAACGACGCGTTTCGCGAAGCGAATTCGGCGGTGCGACGCGGCTGGTTCGCCCCGGCCCACGCCGCCACGCCCGCCCCCCTGAACGCACAGGCCGGGCTGGACAAGCGGCTGGACACCCTGCGGGACCGCTACCGCCAGCTCTACGGGTCGCTGACCGATGCGCAGGTCGACCTGCTGCGCCAAAGTTTGCAGGCCTCGGCCTTCGAGCCCGAGCGCACCCTGGCCGAACGTGAGCGCCGCCAGGCCGAGCTGCTCGACGGCTTGCGTGCGCCCCCGCCCAGCGACCCGGCAGAGGCGCGCAAAAGGGTGCAGGCCTGGCTCGCGGGGTTGTCCGACTCGCCCCTGCCCGGGCACAACGCCTATGCCCAGCGGTTGATCCGCGACGGCTGCGAACAGTTCGCGGCCCTGCACCGCACCACCGATGCCGGGCAACGCGCCCATGCCGTGCGCACCCTGAAAGCCCACGAAACGGACCTGCGCGCCTTGTCCAGACAAGGAAACTAAACGCTTGCGCCTGTCCATCGATTTTTTTCATGGACTCCCGTTCACGCCAACGGATGCTCTTTTTTGGATAACAGCCCCTCCGCATGGGGCCTGCACTGGGGTCGCAGATGTCGGTCGAAAATTGCCCCATCAGCCCCAACCAAACACTACCACTAGTGCATTGAAGACACCTCAAACACTAGATATAGTGTCGGCTTGTCATTCAGGGCCGCAGGCATTGCGCGCCCCAAAACCCCCAAGAGGAAACATGCCCCATACCGCCTTCCAGCAGCCCCCTGTGTCTGTCCACCCCTCCACGCTTGCTGGTGACAGCACGGACCGCCCTGCGAACGCCCAGGCACTGAGCCACTACCAGATCATCCGCCGCAACGGCTCGGTGGTGCACTTCGAGCCCAACAAAATCGCCGTGGCGCTGATGAAAGCCTTCCTGGCCGTGCACGGCACCCAGGGCGCGGCATCGGCCAGCGTGCGCGAAACGGTGGAGGCCCTGACCCAATCGGTGGTCAAAGCACTGATGCGCTCGCGCCCCGGTGGCGGCACCTTCCACATCGAAGATGTGCAGGACCAGGTGGAACTGGGCCTGATGCGTGGCAGCCACCACGAAGTGGCCCGCGCCTACGTGCTGTACCGCGAACGCCGCACACAGGAACGCGCCGCCAAAGGCGAACAAGCCGTGCCACAGGCCGCCCCCGAGCTGCACGTGCTGGACCACGGCCAGAAGGTGCCTCTGGACATGGCCGCGCTGCAAGAACGCATCCGCGCCGCCTGCGCCGGGCTGAGCGCCGACGTGAAGCCTGAGCCCATCGTGGCCGAAACCCTGCGCAACCTATACGACGGCGTGCCGCTGGAAGAGGTGCACAAAGCCTCCATCCTGGCCGCCCGCACGCTGATCGAACGCGACCCCGACTACACCTACGCCACCGCCCGCCTGCTGCTGCACACCATCGCCAAAGAGGTGCTGGGCACCGAAGTCACGCAAGCCGGTTTGGCACAGGCCTACCCCGACTACTTTCCCCGCTTCATCAAAAAAGGGATCGAAAACGAACTGCTGGACGAAAAACTCGCCCAGTTCGACTTGGCCCGCCTGGGTGCCGCCCTCAAGCCCGAGCGCGACATGCAGTTCGACTACCTGGGCCTGCAAACCCTGTACGACCGCTACTTCCTGCACGTGCGCAAAACCCGCATCGAGCTGCCACAGGCCTTCTTCATGCGCGTGGCCATGGGCCTGTCGCTCAATGAAATCGACCGCGAGGCCCGCGCCATCGAGTTCTATGAAGTGCTCTCCAGCTTCGACTTCATGAGCAGCACGCCCACGCTGTTCAACGCCGGCACGCGCCGCAGCCAGCTCTCCAGTTGCTACCTCACCACCGTGCCCGATGACCTCGACGGCATTTACGAGTCCATCAAGGAAAACGCCCTGCTGTCCAAGTTTGCCGGCGGCCTGGGCAACGACTGGACCCGCGTGCGTGCGCTGGGCAGCCACATCAAGGGCACCAACGGCGAATCGCAAGGTGTGGTGCCGTTCCTCAAAGTGGTGAACGACACGGCCGTGGCCGTGAACCAGGGCGGCAAGCGCAAGGGCGCCGTCTGTGCGTACCTGGAAACCTGGCACCTGGACATCGAAGAATTCCTGGAGCTGCGCAAGAACACGGGCGACGACCGCCGCCGCACCCACGACATGAACACGGCCAACTGGATCCCCGACCTGTTCATGAAGCGTGTGATGGAAAAGGGCAACTGGACCCTGTTCAGCCCGTCCGACGTGCCCGACCTGCACGACCTGTTTGGCACCGCATTCGAAAAAGCCTACGTGGCCTACGAAGAAAAAGCAGCACGTGGCGAAATCAAACCCGCCAAGACCGTGCCCGCCACCGACCTGTGGCGCAAGATGCTGTCGATGCTGTTTGAGACCGGCCACCCCTGGATCACCTTCAAAGACCCCTGCAACATCCGCAGCCCGCAGCAACACGTGGGCGTGGTGCACAGCTCCAACCTGTGCACCGAGATCACGCTCAACACCAACGACCAGGAAACCGCCGTGTGCAACCTGGGCTCGGTCAACCTGCTGCAGCACATCGCCGACGGCAAGCTGGACCACGCCAAGTTGAAGCGCACCGTGTCCACCGCCATGCGCATGCTGGACAACGTGATCGACATCAACTACTACGCCGTGAAAAAGGCGCGCGACTCCAACCTGCGCCACCGCCCTGTGGGCCTGGGGCTGATGGGCTTCCAGGATGCGCTGTACGCCCTGCGCGTGCCCTATGCCAGCCAAGAGGCCGTGGAATTTGCGGACCGATCGATGGAAGCCATCTGCTACCACGCCTACTGGGCATCGACCGACCTTGCCGCCGAACGGGGCCGCTACAGCAGCTACAAAGGCTCGCTGTGGGATCAGGGCATCCTGCCACTGGACACGCTGAACCTGCTGGCCGAGCAACGCGGTGGCTACGTGGAAACCGACCGCAGCGCCACCCTGGACTGGGATGCCCTGCGCGCCAAGATCGCCCGTGACGGCATGCGCAACAGCAACTGTGTGGCCATCGCGCCCACCGCCACCATCAGCAACATCATCGGGGTGGACGCGTCCATCGAACCGTCGTTCGGCAACCTGTCGGTCAAGTCCAACCTGTCGGGCGAGTTCACCGTGGTCAACAGCTACCTGGTGCGTGACCTGAAACGCCTGGGCCTGTGGGATGACGTGATGGTGATGGACCTGAAACACTTCGACGGCTCGCTGCGCGCCATCGACCGTGTGCCCCAGGACATCAAAGCCCTGTACGCCACGGCGTTTGAAATTGAAACCCAGTGGTTGGTGGAAGCCGCTGCCCGCCGTCAGAAGTGGATCGACCAGGCCCAAAGCCTGAACATCTACATGGCAGGCGCCTCCGGCAAGAAGCTGGACGACACCTACAAGCTCGCCTGGCTGCGTGGCCTGAAAACCACCTACTACCTGCGCACCATGGCCGCCACACACGCCGAAAAATCGACCGGCCGCTCGGGCCAGATGAATGCCGTGTCCAACGACACCGCCACCGCGCCCAGCAGCACCGCCATGGCCGCTTTGGCCACGGTCGATGCCGCCACCGACATCAAGTTCTGCGCCATCGACGACCCTGGCTGCGAGGCCTGCCAGTAAGCCGGCCGGATGTTGCCTCCGGTGGCCGACGCCACGGCGCAACATCCGTCCCCACACACAATGGCGCACATGCCATGAGCCTATGCAATTGCACGTGCGCCTCCCATAATCCGCCAAGAGGAATCCTGACATGCTCACCTGGGACGACGAGGTCACGCCCACCCTTCAAAAAGCACCCGCTTCGCCACTGCCCGCCACACCATCGTTGGCCGCAGCAGCGGGTTCGCCATCGCCGCTCACCGCCGCATCCCAGACCCTGTCCAACGCCTTGAACACGGCCACCGCCATGGCCGCCAAATCGCCCCCCGCAGCCCAGCTCGGGCGCCGGGTGAATGCCGCCGACAAGCGCATCATCAACGGCCAGACCGACGTCAACCAGCTGGTGCCGTTCAAATACAAGTGGGCCTGGGAAAAATACCTGGCCACCTGCGCCAACCACTGGATGCCGCAGGAAGTGAACATGAACCGCGACATTGCGCTGTGGAAAGACCCCAACGGCTTGTCCGAAGACGAGCGCCGCATCGTCAAACGCAACCTGGGCTTCTTCGTCACCGCCGACAGCTTGGCTGCGAACAACATCGTGCTGGGCACCTACCGCCACATCACCGCGCCCGAGTGCCGCCAGTTCCTGCTGCGCCAGGCGTTTGAAGAGGCCATTCACACCCACGCCTACCAGTACATCGTGGAATCGCTGGGCCTTGATGAAGGCGAAATTTTCAACGCCTACAACGAAATCCCCTCCATCCGCAACAAAGACGAGTTCCTGATCCCGTTCATCGATGTGATCATGGACCCGGCCTTCAAAACCGGCACCCCTGAGAACGACCAGACGCTGCTGAAGTCGCTCATCGTGTTCGCCTGCCTGATGGAAGGCCTGTTCTTCTACGTGGGTTTCACACAAATCCTGGCGTTGGGCCGCCAGAACAAGATGACCGGTGCCGCCGAGCAGTACCAATACATCCTGCGCGACGAGTCCATGCATTGCAATTTCGGCATCGACCTGATCAACCAGCTCAAGCTCGAAAACCCCCACCTGTGGACGGCAGAGTTCAAGGCCGAAATCAAAGACCTGTTCACCAAGGCGGTGGAACTGGAATACCAGTACGCCGAAGACACCATGCCGCGCGGTGTGCTGGGCATGAACGCCTCCATGTTCAAAGGCTATTTGCGGTACATCGCCAACCGCCGTGCCACGCAAATCGGCCTGGAGGCACTGTTCCCCCACGAAGAGAACCCGTTCCCCTGGATGAGCGAGATGATCGACCTCAAAAAAGAACGCAATTTCTTCGAAACCCGCGTCATCGAGTACCAGTCGGGCGGTGCCCTGTCCTGGGACTGAGCCAACACCGTTTGCCCTTTGACACTTTGCAACACCCAGGAGATGAGCCTATGGCCACCCAAAAAAAAGCCGCTGGTGCGACAACCGCTGCCAAAGCCCCGGCGAAAGCCGCAGCCAAGTCAGCGCCCGTGAAAAAGGCTGCCGCCAAACCTGCGGCCCAAAAGGTGGCCGAGCCCGTGCCTGAAACAAAGGCCGTTGCCAAAAAATCGGCCGCCAAACCCACCCCGGTGAAACCGGCAGAGTCGGCCGTTCAGAAAGCCGTGGCACCTGCCAAGAAAGCGACACCGGCCAAGAAAGTGACAGTGGCAGCCCCGGCGCCTGCAACGGCTGAAGCCCCGGTTCCCGCCAAAGCCGCAGCCAAAAAAGCGGCAGCGCCCGGCAAAACGGCCGCCGTGAAAAAAGCGACACCGGCCAAGAAAACCGCCCCCGCCAAGGCGGCCCCTGCGGAAAAACCGGCATCGACCCAGAAAGCCACCCCGGCCAAGAAGGCAGCTCCGGCCAAAAAGGCCGCAGCGCAAACCACCCTGAACCCCCACGCGGCCTGGCCCTTCCCCACATCTGCCAAACCCTGACAGCCTGACAGCAGGGGACGGACATCCGGCGTCAACGGCCCCTCAGAGGGGCCGTTTTTCATGGTGGATCAGGCGAGGCGATCAGTCCCAGCAACACGTGCCGTGGTCGAGAGGCCCCACAGCCAGGTGCCTGGCCAGGGTCTGGCCCATGTCGGCAAAGCTGGGGCTGACGGGAAGCGCCCCCAAGGCGGGGCACGCCGGGCCGCTGAACAGTTGCGGCACGTGTTCACGGGTGTGGTCAGAGCCTTGCCAAGTGGGGTCGCAACCGTGGTCTGCCGTGAGCAGCAACAGGTCGCCGGGCCGCAGCGCCGCTTGCAAGCGGGGCAGCCATGCGTCGAAGGCCTCCAGCGCCTGGGCGTAACCGGCCACGTCGCGGCGGTGGCCATACAGCATGTCAAAGTCCACCAGGTTGGCAAACACCATCCCGCCGTCAGGGCACACGTTCAGGGCTTGCAAGGTGGCCTCACACAGCGCTGCGTTGCCGTCCCCCTTGTGGGCGTGGCTGATGCCCCGGTGGGCAAAGATGTCGGGGATTTTGCCCACCGCGTGCACCTGGCGTCCCTGGGCCAGCAGGCGGTCGAGCAGGGTTTCGCCGGGGGGCGGGGTGGTCAGGTCGCGTCGGTGGCCGGTGCGCCTATACGGCTCCCCTTCGCCCCCCACAAAGGGGCGAGCGATCACGCGGGCGATGTGCGCCTTGTCGAAAATGGGCTTGGCGGCTTCGCACATGGCGTACAGCCGATCCAGGCCAAACGCGGTTTCGTGCGCGGCCACTTGGAACACGCTGTCGGCACTGGTGTAACAAATGGGCCAACCGGTATGCAAATGTTCGTCGCCCAGGCGCTCAATGACTTCGGTGCCGCTGGCGTGGCCGTTGCACAGGCTGCCCTTCAGGCCACAGGCTTGGTACCAGTCCTCCATCAAATCGGCAGGGAACACGCCGATGTGGTCACCCGCTTGCGCGCCCGGAGCGCTCGCTTTCAGGGCTCCTTCAGTGGGGAAATACCCCCAGTCAAACGGCACGGGGCAGCCCATCATTTCCCAGTGGCCGCTGGGGGTGTCTTTGCCTCGGCTGGCTTCGCGGGCCGCGCTGTACGCCACCTGGCCCGTGGACAGAGGCACCTGCGCCAAACCGGCAGGCCACTCACCGCAGGCAGCCTGGGCCGCGTGGCCCAAGCCCAAAGCCATGAGGTTTGGCAAGTGCAGCGGCCGGCCTTGGCTGGCCCGCCAAGCGGCGATGTGGCCGAAGGTGTTGGCCCCCACGTCGCCAAACAGGGCCGCATCGGGCGTGGCGCCCAGGCCGAAGGAATCGAGCACCAGCACCACAGCACGGGTCATGTGGCAGCCCCCGTGGTCGAGCCACTGATTTTTTGCACCAGCACGGCTTGTGCAGCACACGGCTCGTCAGACACCGTCACGGCAGCCAGCAAGGCGCGGGCAGCACGCTCGGCCGACGCGGTGTCGCGCGCGTGCACGGTGGCCAGACGGTCGCCCGCCTCCAGGCGCTGACCGATGGCGTGCAATCCCGTGTAGCCCACGGCGTGGTCCACGGTGTCGGAGGCTTTGCGACGGCCACCGCCCAACTCGATGATGGCCACGCCCACGTCTCGCGTGCGCACAGCCGACACCCAGCCGGCGCGGGGCACGGGCACATCCAGCCACACCGGTGCGGCGGGCAAGTGCTGGCGGCTGCTGGCCAACACATCGGCCGGGCCGCCCAGGGTGTGCACCATGCGCTCAAACCGCTCGGCGGCCGCGCCGCTGTCGAGCGCGCGGTCCAACCGGGCAAAGGCCTCGGCCTCGTCAGCGGCCAAACCGCCCAGCAGCAGCATGTCGGCGGCCAGGGCGCGGGTGACTTCCCACAAGCGGGGTTCGCGGTCGGCACCGGTGAGGAAGTCGACCGCCTCTTGCATTTCCACCGCGTTGCCGCAGCTGCGGCCCAGTACCTGGTTCATGTCGGTGAGCCAGGCGCGGGTGGGCAGGCCCGCGCCCTCGGCCACGTTGACCAGCGACTGTGCCAAGTCCAGCGCCATGGGCAGGTGGTCGGCAAACGCGCCGTTGCCCACCTTCACGTCCATCACCAGGCCTTGGAGCCCGGCAGCGAGTTTTTTGGAGAGGATGCTGGCCGTGATGAGCGGTACCGACTCCACCGTGGCCGTCACGTCGCGGATGCCGTACAGCCGCCGGTCGGCCGGGGCGAGGTCGGCCGTCTGGCCGATGATGGCGCAGCCCACCTGGGCCACAGTCCGGCGCAGCAGGTCCAAGCTGGGCGCGGTCTGGTAGCCGGGGATGCTGTCGAACTTGTCCAGCGTCCCGCCGGTGTGCCCCAGGCCGCGACCTGAAATCATGGGCACGAAGCCGCCGCACGCAGCCACCCAGGGGGCGAGCATGAGGCTGACCTTGTCGCCCACGCCTCCGGTGGAATGCTTGTCGAGCACGGGGCCGCCCAGGTGGGCGCTGCCCCACTCCAGCACGTCGCCCGAGGTCATCATGGCGCGGGTGAGGGCCACACGCTCCGGACCGTCCATGCCCCGGAAAAAGATGGCCATGGCCAGCGCCGCTGCCTGGCCCTCGCTCCACGAGCCATCGACCAGGCCGCGCACAAATGCCTGGATCTGTGGCGCGTCCAGCGCGGCGCCGTCGCGTTTGGCTCGGATGATTTCTTGGGGCAACAGCATGGGGTGGAACCGTTTGGTTTGATTTTTAAGCTTTTTTAGCCCCTGGCGCTTGATGGAAAAGCGCGAGCAGCTATGAAATCAGGATTTTTCAGTACCCACCCGACGCCGCCGCAACAGCGGCCTGGCCCCGCAGCACCGCCGCCAGGTCGTCCCACAGGCTGCTGGCCCCCACGCGAAAGCGCCGGGGGTTGACCGCATGCGGACCCAGGGCCTGTTGCACCGCCAGCGCGTAAGGCCACACATCGGCCAGGGTGCGCAGACCGCCCGAGGGTTTGAAACCCAGCACGGCCGAGGCACCCTGCGGCAAAGCCTGGCCCTGCGCCTGCAGCACCCGCAGCATCGCGGTGGCGGCGGGCAGGCTGGCCCCGTGTGGGGTTTTGCCAGTGCTGGTTTTGATGAAATCGGCCCCCGCGTCCAGCGCCAGCTGGCTGAGCTGGGCCACGCGCTCGGCATTGGGCAGTTCGCCGGTTTCCAGAATGACTTTCAGCAACAAACCCGGACTGGCGCGGCGCACGGCTTGCAGCAGCTGGCTGGCGGCGGCCAGGGCCGGCGCGGGCGCGTCCACGCCACACAGGGCTTGGTAGGGCAGCACACAGTCCACCTCCTGACCGCCGCTGTCGGCAATCTGGTCCACTTCGGCCAGCACCTCGGACAGGCTTTGCTGGCCCGACGGGAAGTTGACCACCGCCGCCACGCCAATGTGCCAGGGCAACTGCTGTCGGGCGTGGGCCACCAGACGCGGCCACACACACACCGCTGCGACAGGTGGCAGGTCCACCGCGCCACGCGCCTTGGCGCACAGTGCATCGATGGCGGCTTCATTGCTGGTGGTGTTGAGGTCGGTCAGGTCCAGGCAGGCCATGACGGTGGCAGCGGCCTGCTGGCGCTGGGCGGGGGTGTCCAGGGCTGCAGGCAGGGGCAGCAAGGTGTTCACCATGTGAGGTTCTCCAGAATGGCGGTCAGCACGCGGGCAGCGTGTTCGCCCGCCGCATTGGCCTGCGCCAGGGTGTGCGCGTGGCTGAGGGTTTCGGCCGACAGGCCGGCGCCCATGTTGGTGATGAGCGACAAGGCCAGCACCTTCAACCCCAGGTGGCGCGCGATGAGGGTTTCGGGCACGGTGCTCATGCCCACGGCATCGGCACCCAGGCGCTGGGCCATCCGGATTTCGGCCGGGGTTTCAAACTGCGGGCCCAGAAACCAGGCGTACACGCCTTGGTGAAGGCGCGCATTCATGTGGGCAGCGGTGGCCAGGGCCTGGGCGCGCAAAGCGGGGTCGTAGGCATCGAGCATGCTGACGAAGCGGTCGTTGCCCGGCTCGCCCACCAGCGGCGAGCGCTGGGGCAGGTTGAGGTGGTCACTCAGCACCATCAGGCTGCCGGGGGGCATGTCGGCACGCAGGCTGCCAGCGGCGTTGGTTTGCACCAGCACCTCACAACCCCAGTCGCGCAGGGTGCGCAGCGGCACCTTCATGGCAGCGGCGTCGCCGGTTTCGTAGGTGTGTTTGCGCCCGGTCAGCACCACCACCTCGTGCGGACCCAGGCGGCCCCACACCAGGTCGCTGGCGTGGCCTTGCACGCTCGGCACGGGGAAGCCGGGCAACTCGGCATACGGCACGCGCACCGGGTCGCGCAGGGCGGCCACCGCGCCGCCCCAGCCGGAACCCAGCACCAGCGCCACGCGGGGGCAGGCTTGGGGCAGGCGGTGTTGCAGCACCTGGAGTGCAGACAGGTTCATGCGGTGTCTTTCGGGGGTGACAGATGGTCTGGGCCAAAGCTGTGGGGCAACAAGGCCTCCAGCGTCAAACGAGCCTGGATGCGGTCGGCATTGGCCACCCACACCGGCGTGTGCGGCGCGGCAAATTCACGGATTTTCTGGCGGCAGCCACCACATGGCGTGACCCATTGCGCCCCGGTGCCCACCACCAGAATGCCTTGGATGCGCCGCCCGCCCCCGGCCACCATGGCGCTGATGGCACCCGCCTCGGCGCACACGCCTTCGGGGTAGGCAGCGTTTTCCACGTTGCAGCCTGCGTGTGTATGCCCTTGGTCGTCCACCAAGGCGGCACCCACAGGGAAGCGGGAATATGGCGCGTGCGCCCGCGCCTGCACGGCCAGCGCCTGCGCCCACAGGCGCTGGGCCAGGGCCTGCTCGGCCTCGTCCACAAACAAAGTCATGTGCGTTCTTTCACATAGGGAATGCCCAGGGCTTTGGGGGCCACGGCTTTGCCGATGAACCCGGCCAGCAACACCACGGTCAGGATGTAGGGCAGTGCCTGCACCCATTGCACCGGGACCTCGCCGACCACGGGCAACACCACACCCTGCAGGCGAATGGCCACCGCGTCCAGAAAACCAAACAGCAAACAGGCCCACAGCGCACCCACCGGGTGCCACTTGCCAAAAATCAGCGCGGCCAGTGCCATGAAGCCGCGCCCCGCCGTCATGTTGGGCACAAACGACGCGCTTTGCGCCAAGACCAGGTAACACCCCGCCAGCCCGCACAGCAAACCGTTGAGGCTGAGGGCCGCGTAGCGCATGCGAGTGACAGACACGCCCGCCGCCTCCACCATGGCGGGGTTTTCACCCACGGCGCGCAGGCGCAGGCCAAAGCGCGTGCGCCACAGCACCCACCACACGGCGGGCACCAGCGCCAGCGCAACGTACACCAGCGCGTTGTGGCCCAGCAGGCCTTGCCCCAGCAAGGCCCCCAGCCACGGCACCCCTTGCAGGGCCGCCACCGCATCGGGCCACAAGGGGGTGAGGCGCACGCTGTCGGCCAGGGCTGGGGTTTGCCCACCTTGTCTGAACCAAGCAGCCCCGAGCACGGCGGTCAGCCCGGCGGCAATGATGTTGAGCGCCACGCCCGACACTACCTGGTCGCCACTGTGGCTGACGCAGGCCACACCGTGCACCCACGACAGCACCAACGCCACGCCCAACCCGGCCAGCAGCGCCCAGCCCAGGCTGCCCGTGGCGGCACCCGCCGCCGCTGCGGCAAAGGCCGCGGACAGCATCTTGCCCTCCAGCCCGATGTCCACCACGCCGCTGCGCTCGCTCAACAACCCGGCCAACGCACACAACAGCAGTGGCGTGGCCACGCGCAGGGTGGAGCCCAACAACGAACCGAGCAACACCTCATCCATACCGAGCCCCCTCGGGCAGGAGACGCACCAGCAAGCGCGCCAGCACAGGTGCCAGCACGTAGGACATGGCCCCCGAGAACAGCACGATGAAGCCCTGCAGCGTGACCACCATGTCGCGGGTGAAGCCTTGCACCTCGAAGGCCACCTCGGCCCCGCCCTGGAACAACGCGCCAAACAGCAGGCTGGCCAGCACAATGCCCAGCGGGTGGTTGCGCCCCATCAACGCCACGGCGATGCCGGTGAAGCCTGCGCCAGCCACAAAATCGAGCATCAGGCGGCCCGCCACGCCCGCGATTTCGTTCACCCCCACCAGCCCGGCCAGAGCGCCCGACACCGCCATGGCCAGCAGCACCTGGCGTTTGGCGTGAATGCCCGCGTACTGCGCTGCCGTTTCACTGGCCCCCACGGCGCGCAGCCGGTAGCCCGCCCGCGTGCGCCACAGGAACAGGTGCACCCCCACCGCCGCAGCCACCGCCAGCAGCACGCTGGCGTTCAACGGCGATGACGGCCATTCCACCCCCAGCCAAGCCAGCATGTGGTGCACACCGGGGAGCTTGGCTGAGTCGGCAAACGGAGCACTCTCCACCGACATGGAGCCCGGTGCCTTCAGCCAGTTCACCAGCAGGTACACCAGCAGCGTGGACGCCAGAAAGTTGAACATGATGGTGGTGATGACAATGTGGCTGCCCCGGTACGCCTGCAAATACGCGGGCACCGTCGCCCAGGCCATGCCCGCCAACGCCGCCGCGCCCACCATGAGCGGCAGCATCAGCCAGGCGGGCAAATGTGCGGACCACCAAAGCGCCACCAACCCCGCACCCAAGCCGCCCAGCACGGCCTGCCCTTCGCCACCAATGTTGAACAGCCCGCCGTGAAACGCCACGGCCACCGCCAGCCCAGTGAACACAAAGCTGGTGGCGTAGTACAGGGTGTAGCTGAGGTTGCGGGGGGTGCCCACCGCGCCGTGCACCAGGGCTTGCAACACTTCGGTGGGGTTTTGCCCCACCAGCGCCACCACAGCCCCGGCGGCCAGCAGGGCCACGGCCAGGTTGATGAGGGGCAGGACCACCAGGTCGGCCCAGCGGGGCAAAAGGTGCGGGTGGTTCATGTGTCGCTCATGTGAGTGGTCCCCCGGCCATCAGCACCCCCAGGCGGGTTTCGGTGCACTCGGCCACCGGCAGCTCACCCGTGACCGCGCCTTGGCACATGACCACCACGCGGTCGGCCAGGGCCAGGATTTCGTCCAGCTCGCTGGACATCAGCAACACCGCACACCCCGCATCGCGCAGGCGGCGCAACTGGCCGTGGATGAACTCAATGGCGCCGATGTCCACCCCCCGCGTGGGCTGGCCAATCAGCAGCACGGTGGGCGCACGCCCGAGTTCACGGGCCAGCACCAGCTTTTGCTGGTTGCCCCCTGAAAACTTGGCGCTCACCAGCAGTGGGTCGCGGGGGCGCACGTCAAAGCGCTCCATCAGGTCGGCGGTGTGGGTTTGCATGGCACGGCGGTGCATCCAGCCCCAGGCGGTGGCGTTTTCGGGCCAGGCCTCATACCCAAGTGCGGCCGATTCCCAAGCCTCGAACCCCATCACCAGGGCGCGAGCGTGGCGGTCTTCGGGCACATGGGCCAACCCCAGTTGGCGGGCCTGGGTGGGGTTCAGCCACGCGGAGGGCTCAAACGTTTGGCCGTTCAGACCCAGGCGGCCCGATTGCGGTGCGGTCAGGCCCGACAACACGTCCAGCAGCTCGCTTTGCCCGTTGCCCGACACCCCCGCCACCCCCACGATTTCGCCCGCCCGCAGTTGCAAACCCACGCCTTTGAGACGGGGCACGCCCCAGGCATCGGTCAGGTGCAGGTCTTGTGCCGCCAGCCGCACCTCGCCTGCCTTGTCTGCCAGGGCCATGCCGGGCGCCATGAGGTGCACCGCACGGCCGACCATGGCCTGGGCCAGTGCATCCACGCGGGTGTCGGCCACGGGGGTTTCGTGCACCACGGTACCAGCTCGCATCACGGTGACGTGGTCGCACAGGGCCATCACCTCTTTCAGTTTGTGGGTGATGAGAATGACCGTGCTGCCCTGCGCGCGCAGGCGGCGCAACACCTCGAACAGTTGCGCCATTTCCTGAGGGGTGAGCACGGCGGTGGGCTCGTCCAGGATGAGGGTTTTGGCCCCCCTAAACAGCGCCTTCAGAATTTCCACCCGCTGGCGGTCTCCCACGGGCAGGTCGCCCACCGGGGTGTCGAGCGCCACGTGCAGGCCGGTGGCTTGCATCAGGTCTTGCAGGCGCTGGCGGGCGGCGGGAATGGCCTTGTGCAGCCAGGCGGACGACTCGGCCCCCAGCATCACGTTGTCGAGCGCGGTCATGGTGTCCACCAGCATGAAGTGCTGGTGAACCATGCCCAGCCCCAGGGCAATGGCGTCTTGTGCGTTTCGGATGCGCACGGGCTGGCCATTCACCCGCAGCGTGCCGCTGTCGGCCTCGTAGAAACCGTACAGGATGGACATGAGCGTGCTTTTGCCCGCCCCGTTTTCGCCCACCAGGGCGTGTATGGTGCCGGAGCGCACGCGCAGGGTCGCACCGTGGTTGGCGCGGACCGCACCAAAACGTTTGTGGATGTCGACCATCTCCACCGCCCATGGGGTGGCATGGGCCGGGGCGACTGGCGGGGCTTTTGCCTGCTGGCTCATGTGCCTGCGCCGGGCACGGGCCCGGTGGATTCGCGTGTCAGCAGGGTCAGGGTGCGCCAGCGCTTTTGGGGTGGGCCCTCGGGGTGCTGGATGCGCTGCAGCAGCATCTCGCCCGCTTCCTGACCCACTTGCCGCAACGATGCGCCCACGGTGGTCAACGCCGGATGGGTGTAGCGGCCCATGTCGATGCCGTCGATGCCCACCACCGACAACCGCCCCGGCACGGGGACCCCCATTTGCGCGGCGGCACGCAACACGCCGAGGGCCATGAGGTCGTTGCTGGCAAAGATGGCGGTCACCCCGCCCCGTTGCAACCAGGCCAGGCCGTGCCGGTGCCCGGCCTCCAGGCTGAAGTCGCCCTCGGCCAGCCAGGCGGGTTCGGGCACCACGCCAGCCTCGGCCAGGGCATCGCGCCACCCGGCCACACGGTCCTGGCTGATGGCAAGGTTGGCAGGCCCGCTCAGGCAAGCGATGCGGCGGTGACCCAGCGCCAGCAAGTGGCGGGTGGCGTCGCGCCCGAGGTGGTGCTGGTGGGCCAGCAGGGCATCGCAGCGCAGCTCGGCGGGGTTGCGGTCCAGCAGCAACAGGGGCAGGCGGCTGCGGGCCACCGCCTGCTTCAGCAGTTGAGCGGTGCGCGGGCGGTCAAACACCCCGGCCACCACCACCAGGCCATCCACCCGGCGCGCCATGAGACCGTCAAGCTGCGTGCCCAGGTCGGCGGCGTCCGGTTCGGTGCTGCACAACAGCAGCGAATGCCCCGCCCCGCGCGCGGCTTTCTCCACCCCGACCACCAGCTCCGCACAAAAGGGGTTGCTGATATCGGGCACCAGTGCCCCCAGGATGCGGGCCTTGGCCCCTCGCAGTGCACGGGCCGCCGCGCTGGGCACGTAACCACTGTCGGAAATGGCCTGCAACACCCGCTGACGCGCCGCATCGCTGACCCGACGGGTGCCATTGATGACGTGCGAGACCGTGGTGTACGACACCCCAGCCAGCCGTGCCACATCCTTGATGGAACTCATTCTTGCAAAAAAATGGCCTCTATCGCTTTACTGTGTTGCGACAGAAGCTATCAATATTTGCACGCGTTGTCGGCCATGTAATCGGCCACCTTCACCTTGCCCGACAGGATGGCGGCCTTGGCCTCTTCCACGGCCTTCTTCATCTCAGGCGTGACGAGTTTGGCGTTGTGTTCGTCCAACGCGTAGTCCACGCCGCCTTCTTTCAGGCCCAGCACGCTCACGCCCGGCGTGTGGGCCTTGGCCACGTTGTAGACCGCCACATCCACACGTTTGAGCATGGAGGTCAGCATGGTGCCGGGGTGCAGGTGGTTCTGGTTGCTGTCCACACCAATGGCCAGTTTGCCCGCATCTTTGGCGGCCTGGTACACGCCCACACCGGTGCCACCGGCGGCGGCGAACACCACGTCCACGCCCCGGTTGAACTGGGCCTTGGTCAACTCGCCGCCCCGGGCTGGGTCGTTCCAGGCCGCACCGGTGGTGCCGGTCATGTTGGCGATCACCTCGGCTTTGGGGTTGGTGGCTTTGGCGCCCTGCTCGTACCCGCACTGGAACTTGCGGATCAGCGGAATGTCCATGCCACCCACAAACCCCACCTTGCCGGTTTTGCTGGCTTTGGCGGCCATCACACCCACCAAATAGCTGCCCTCCTGCTCCTTGAACACGACAGACTGCACGTTGGGCAGGTTCACCACCATGTCGATGATGGCGAACTTGAGTTTGGGAAACTCCTTGGCCACCTTCTCGATGCTGGAAGCCTGGCTGAAACCCACCGCGATGATGGGGCTGGCGCCACGCTCGGCCATGCGGCGCACGGCCTGCTCGCGCTGGGTTTCGTTGGCGATTTCAAAGTCCAGGTACTTGCCACCGGTGTCTTTCTTCCAGCGCTCCATGCCCTCGTAGGCGGCCTGGTTGAACGACTTGTCGAACTTGCCGCCCATGTCGTAAACCAACGCGGGGTCGGCATGGGCGGTCAGGGCGGTGACACACAGGGCAGCAACAGCACCCAGCTTGAACGTGGCAAACAGCGTCATGGATCGGGCCTTCAGGTAAAAAGGGGGCACAAAGCGGGCAAACAACCGGGGGCAAACCAAGGATGGCAAACGTTTGCCTCGCCACATAATACGTGAGAGATGGTCAATTTCACACCCCTGCCCAAAGTCAGCCTGCACGAGCACATCGACGGCAGTCTGCGCCCGCAGACCCTCTGGGAACTGTGCCACACCCGTGGCATTCCACTGCCCTGCCCCAGCGCCGATGGCCTGGCCGACTGGATGCTGGCCAACGCCCGCACCGGCCAGCTGGCCACCTATTTGAAAGGCTTTCGCCACACCGTGGCGGCCATGGCCACCGCGGACGCCTGTGAACGCGTGGCCGGGGAGTTGGCCGAAGACGCCCACCACGACGGCTGCGTGCTGGCCGAGTTCCGCTTTGCGCCGCAATTGTTTGGCGAATGGGGGCTGGGGCCCGAAGCCGCCTTGGAGGCGGTGCTGCGGGGCTTGGCAAACAGCCCTGTGCCGTGCGGTCTCATCGTGTGCGGCATGCGCCACCTGGGGACCGACAGCACGCAGGCCGCGGCCAAACTGGCGGTGCGTTACCGGGCGCTGGGCGTGGTGGGCTTTGACTTGGCCGGTCCCGAGCTGGGTTTTACGCCCGGTGACCATGCCGCTGCGCTGCACCTGGCCCGCGACGGCGAGCTGGGCATCACCGTGCACGCGGGCGAGGCCGATGCGGGCCACCGTGTGCTGGAGGCAGCCCGGCTGGGTGCGACGCGCATCGGCCACGGCGTTCGGGTGGTGGACGATCCGGCCTGGGCTCAGGAGGCGCTCGAACGCGGTCTGCATTTCGAGGTCTGCCCCAGCAGCAACGTGCACACGGGGGCCGCACGCGCCATTGCCACACACCCCATCAAAGCCATGTTGGACGCGGGCCTAAGCGTGTCGTGCGCGCCCGACAACCGACTGGTGTCAGGCACCACCCTCAGCCGCGAGCTGGCCCTGCTGCACGCCGAACGCGGGTTGGACCTGCCCACCTTGGTGGCCATGCAGCACCGGGCGCTGGCTGCGTCTTTTGTGGCACCCGACGTCAAACGTGCAGTGGCCCCACAGCTCTCCTCATCCCTCGACCCGTTGCCCAACCCTTCAGCGCCATGAACCCACACCTGCTGTTGTCGCCCGACGTACAAGCCGCCCGAGCCCGGGGCCAGGCCATCGTGGCGCTGGAGTCCACCATCGTGGCACACGGCATGCCCTGGCCGCAAAACTTTGAAACGGCACTGGCGGTGGAACAAGTGGTTCGGGAGCACGGTGCCGTGCCGGCCACCATTGCGGTACTGGATGGCAAGCTGTGTGTGGGGCTGGATGCCGACCAACTGCGGCGTGTGGCCACCAGCCCCGACATGCCCAAAGCCAGCCGCCGGGACCTGGCCCACGCCGTGGCCCGACATGGCAATGCGGCCACCACCGTGGCAGCCACCATGGTCGTGGCGCACCTGGCGGGTATCGAGGTGTTTGTGACCGGAGGCATCGGCGGTGTGCACCGTGGGGCCTCAGAGACCTTCGACATCTCCGCCGACCTGCAAGAGCTGTCACGCACCCCGGTGGCCGTGGTGTGTGCGGGTGCCAAATCCGTTCTGGACATCGGACTGACGCTGGAATACCTGGAAACCCACGGCGTGCCCGTGGTGGGCGTGGGGCAAGACGCCTTTGCCGCGTTCTACTGCCGCGACAGCGGTTTCAAAGCTGATGCACGAATGGACGACCCGACCGAGCAAGCCGCCTTTGTCCGCGCCCATTGGGACCTGGGTCTGGGCAGCGGCGTGGTGCTGAGCAACCCTGTGCCTGAACCGGATGCATTGCCCGCCGCGCTGGTGAACGGCTGGATAGAACAGGCGCTGGACGAAGCGCGGCAGCAGCGCGTCACGGGCAAGGCCACCACGCCGTTTTTGCTGGCGCGCCTCAAGGTGCTGAGCGAAGGACGCAGCTTGGCCACCAACCAGGCCCTGGTGAAACACAATGCGGCGGTGGGGGCCCGCTTGGCCGTGGCCTTGCAGGCCACGCGCCCAGACAAAGAGACCTGTTGACTCAGGGATAAAAAACCAGAACGCGGTAGCCAGCCATCCGCAGTTCACCCGCCCCCTCCAGCACCAGGCGAACCGAAAGCAGCTCGGTATTCTGCGGAGCCAACGCATCAGGGGGAACGTCCCACTCGGTGGGCATCAGCACCCGACGCAGCACCACCTCATCGGAGGTGTTCGTGAGGCTGAGCTCCACCGCCGGCACGGCCAGCGTCAGGGCGGAGGTGTTTCGAAGTCCCACTTCCAGGCGAAACTGCCCGCCACGCTCCCGAACCAGGGCAGAGCTGTCGATCAGCACCGATTCGATCTGGCGATGGGGCTCAAGGGCACATCCCAGTGCATCACACAGGGCCTGGAGCCCCGGCACGGCATCGGGATAGGTTGCCGCCAACCGGTGGCGTTGGTGCAACAGCACCTGGAACACCAGCAGCAACCCCAGCGTCACCACAAACAAGACCAACAGAGCCTTCACCCACGGTTGCTGCCATGCGGCGCGGCGCTTGGCTTGGCGCACAAACGCCACGTCGGGTGCGGGCACGTGGCCCCGCTCAGGAAGGGTTTCCGCGTCTGTCTCGGGCAAGGGCGACGTGTCGGGTGCCAGCACCGCGTCAACCCCGACGGCATTCTCGGGCTCCGGTCCGCTGATCGCCTCGTTCTGCGACGCCAGGACAATGCCCTCGGCCTCCGCCAAAACACCGTCCTGGTCCAGCGGACGGCTGACGACCACGCCATTTTCTGAGTCAGTGGCGGGATCTGGTGCCGTGGGCTCGGCTTGCACGACCGACACAACAGGCCAGGGCTGCATGGACCACCGCGCGTCGAACACCTCGCCGCATTGCCCGCAACGCACCCAGCCGTCCGAAATTTTGAGCTGGTCGTCCACCACCCGGAAATGGGTGCTGCATTTCGGGCACTGGGTGACGTGGCTCATGCCTGGGTCAGGCTCAGGGGGCTGTGGCCGTCATCAGCACCCAGCCTTCCTGTTCATCAGCCACGCTCAGCGCCACATAGGGGGCATAGGCGTCGATCAGTTCCTGGGCCTGGCGCGACAAGATGCCGGCCAGCACCAGCGTCCCCCCCGGGGCCAAGTGCCCACAAAGCAATGGGGCCAACACCTTGAGCGGGGTGGCCAGGATATTGGCCAGGACCGTCTGGTAGGTGCCACGGGCCAGATCGGGCAGGCCGGCATTGACGGTGACGTGATTCGCCGCCGCGTTGACGGTGGTGGACGACACGGCCGCCGGGTCGATGTCCACGGCATCGGTGGCTCCCGCCCCGTGCAATTTGGCGGCCATGGCCAGAATGCCCGAACCACAGCCATAGTCCAGCACGCGTTGCCCGTCCAGCGGACGACTGGCGATCCAACGCAGGCACATGCGGGTGGTGGGATGGGTACCGGTGCCAAACGCCAGACCTGGGTCCAGCCGCAAGAACCGAGTGGCCGCAGCGGGCGGCTCGTGCCAGGTGGGCACGATCCAGAAGCTGGGCGTGATGTCCACCGGGTCAAACTGCGACTGCGTCAGCCGCACCCAGTCTTGTTCGGGAACAGGCTTGATGCCCACCACCTCACTGCCATCGAAGAAGTCTTGCAACGCCAGCAAACGCGCGGCTTCATCGGCCAGTGCCTGCGTGGCAAACAGGGCCACCACGGTGGACCGCGCCCACCCAGCCTTGGGTGCGGGCATGCCCGGCTCTCCGAACATGGCCTGCTCGTCGGGCGTCTGGGCATCGGCGTCCTCAACCGACACGCTCAGCGCGTCCAACGATTCCAGCGCGTCGCTGACCAGTTCCACGCCGTCTTCGGGCACCCGCAACACCAGTTCAAACATGGGCGCTTCCGTTCAGCGCTGGCGTTGGGCCAGCCACTCTTCAAGGTAATGGATGTTGGTGCCGCCAGCCATGAAGCTGGCGTCCACCATCAACTCGCGGTGCAACGGGATGTTGGTGTTGATGCCCTCGACCACGGTTTCGGCCAAGGCCGTCCGCATACGCGCCAAGGCCTGCTCACGCGTGTCGCCATGGACAATGAGCTTGCCCACCATGGAGTCGTAATTCGACGGCACGAAGTAATTGGCGTACACATGCGAGTCCACCCGCACCCCGGGGCCACCGGGCGCGTGCCAGGTGGTGATGCGACCCGGAGACGGCGTGAATTTGTAGGGGTCTTCAGCGTTGATGCGGCACTCGATGGCATGCCCTCGCAACTGGACCTGCCGCTGAGTGAAAGGCAGTTTCTCGCCATAGGCCACCGCGATCTGGGTGCGCACGATGTCAATGCCGGTGATCATCTCGGTGACGGGGTGTTCGACCTGCACACGGGTGTTCATTTCAATGAAATAGAACTCCCCGTTTTCAAACAAGAACTCGAAGGTGCCCGCACCCCGATAGCCGATTTTTTTGCAGGCTGCGGCACAACGCTCACCGATTTTTTCGATCAGGCGACGGGGAATGCCCGGCGCCGGAGCCTCTTCGATCACTTTCTGGTGACGACGCTGCATGGAGCAGTCGCGCTCGTGCAGATACACCGCGTTGCGGTGCTGGTCGGCCAGGATTTGAATTTCAATGTGGCGCGGGTTCTGGAGAAACTTCTCCATGTACACCTCGGGGTTGCCAAACGCAGCCCCGGCTTCCGCTTTGGTGGTTTGCACGGCGTGCAGCAAAGCCGCCTCGGTGTGCACAACCCGCATGCCCCGCCCACCGCCGCCACCGGCGGCCTTGATGATGACCGGGTAGCCAATGGCCTTGGCCGTGCGCTTGATGACCACAGGGTCATCGGGCAGGGCGCCGTCAGAGCCGGGCACGCAGGGCACACCGGCACGGATCATGGCCTGCTTGGCCGACACCTTGTCGCCCATCAATCGAATGGATTCGGGCGATGGACCGATGAACTTGAACCCGCTCTTTTCGACACGCTCCGCAAAATCGGCGTTTTCGCTCAGAAAGCCGTAACCGGGGTGAATCGCTTCGGCATCGGTCACCTCGGCAGCCGAGATGATGGCTGGCATGTTCAGGTAACTTTGCGCCGAGGCGGCGGGACCGATGCACACGGATTCGTCGGCCAGACGCACGTATTTCGCGTCGCGATCGGCTTCGGAATACACCACCACGGCCTTGATGCCCATTTCGCGGCAGGCGCGCTGCACGCGCAACGCAATTTCGCCCCGGTTGGCAATCAGGATTTTTTTGAACATAGCGCCCCGATCACTCGATCACAAACAGAGGCTGGCCGTATTCCACCGCTTCGCCGTTTTCAATCAGGATCTGGGTCACGGTGCCCGTCTTGTCGGCCTCGATCTCATTGAGGATCTTCATGGCTTCGACGATGCAGATGGTGTCGCCTTGCTTGATGGCACTTCCCACCTCCACAAATGGCTTGGCCCCAGGGCTGGCCGCCCGGTAGAAGGTGCCCACCATGGGCGATTTGACCTGATGACCGGCTGGGGCTGCTGGCGCCACCTCGATGGCAGGCGTGACCACGGCAGGGGCTGCGGCGGCGGGCACGACCGCAGGGGCTGGGGCATACATCACGGCGGGTGCACCGGCCACCGGGCTCTTCACGATCCGAACCTTGCCTTCCGCCTCGGTGATTTCAAGCTCGGACACGTTGGATTCCGACACCAGGTCGATCAGGGTTTTCAATTTGCGCAAATCCATATCTTCTCCAACGAATGTTCATCAAGTTGACACAAGTCACTGCAATTTCATTCAACTGGTCAGTGACCGGGCTTGGGTGGGGCGGCAGTTTACACGAGAGGGATCAGCAGAAAACCAGGGCGGACTGTAAAGCTCAAACCAATTGTTCCCACTGTTTCAGGTCATCTGGGGACACTTTGCCCAATTTTCGGTGCGCGATCGCCCCATCAGGCCCCAGCACCACCGTAAAGGGCAAACCACCGGTGGCATTGCCCAGGTTTCGGGCCAAATCGATGCCGTTGGCCCCCGCCATTGCCACAGGAAAACCCAGCGGCAGCCGTTGCAGGAAGGTTCGCACGGCGGCAGGTTGGTCCACGGCCACGCCCAGCACCTGCCACCCCCGATCAGACTGTCGCTGAAAAAAACCGTTCAGCAATGGCAGCTCCTCCACACAGGGCGGACACCAGGTGGCCCAGAAGTTCACCACCAACGGCTTCCCTTTGAAACCCGACAGCACCACCGGTGCCCCACCGTCCGGCGCGTCGAGCGTCAATGCCCACAGGGTCTCTGCAGCCAGGCGGTCTGCGGGAGGAGATCGGTATTGCCACCAGGCGGTGCCCACACCAGCCAGTCCAGCCATGGCGGCCACACCCAGCCACTGGCGGCGGGAAAGGGAAACAGAAGGCGGCAGGGGATTCATGGGCCAAAGTTCAGGCATTCGGGGCCAAACGCAGGCGCAAAGCGTTTGCGTCACCACGGGGTTTGCGCCCTTGGGCATCGGGTTTCAGTGCCCCCCTCAGGTCGTCGGCGTCGTAAATCAACAGGTGCACCCCAACGGTTTCATTCAAGGCAGCGCAATGGCTGCGAACACTCAACACGTCCACCACCTCGCCTCTGAAGCCGGTGGTACTGCCCACCTCATAAGGCCACCCCCGGTTCAGCAGGTGGATTTCAGCGGCCTTGGCATCGTCGCAGAACAGCTGCAGAAACACGTCATTCAACCGCGTGGCGGTGCCATGCCAGACCGCCCCACTGACATGGGGCCGAAAAGGTGCCAGGCGCTCCATCCAGACCAAGGCCAACTCGCGCAGGGCCTGCAACTCGACAGGTTGGGTATCGGCGCAGAAAACCGCGATGTGCTCTCGCACCGCAGCCTCCACCACGGCGTTGTCAGGCAAGCGCGTGCGCGCAGGCAAACCCAACTGACGCACCGCACGGGCTTTGGCGGGGCCATACTCCAAGCCTTCCTCGACCACCCACCGGGCGGCTGTGGCGGCAATATCGTCCTCGGTGGTGTCCATGCCTGCATTGTGCCCCCGGCAGCCATCGCCGGGGGCACCAGAGGTCGGTTCGTAGAATCGCACGATGCACATTCACATATTGGGTATTTGCGGCACCTTCATGGGTGGCGTGGCCGCGCTGGCGCGCGAGGCAGGGCACAAGGTCACGGGTTGCGATGCCGGGGTGTACCCCCCCATGAGCGACCAGCTGCGCGCCTTGGGCATCGAGTTGATCGAGGGTTTTTCAGCCGACCAGATGGCGCTGAAGCCCGACATGTATGTGATTGGCAACGTCGTCTCCCGCGCCCGGCTGCCGGATGGCACGCCAAAATTTCCGCTGATGGAGGCCATTCTGGACTCAGGGGCCCCTTACACCAGTGGCCCCCAGTGGCTGGCCGAGCACGTGCTGCAAGGCCGACACGTGCTGGCGGTGGCCGGCACCCATGGCAAAACCACCACCACGTCGATGCTGGCGTGGATCTTGGAACACGCCGGGCTGCAACCCGGGTTTCTGGTCGGCGGTGTGCCCCTGAATTTCGGCGTCTCCGCGCGACTGGGCGGCGAGGGGGACACGGAGCAAAGCGCGCCATCCCCTCACCGCCCTCTGTTCGTGATCGAAGCCGACGAATACGACACAGCGTTTTTCGACAAACGCAGCAAGTTTGTGCACTACCGCCCCCGCACGGCGGTGCTGAACAACCTGGAGTTTGACCACGCCGACATTTTTGACAACCTGGCCGCCATTGAGCGCCAGTTCCACCACCTGGTGCGTACCGTGCCCGGCTGCGGCCGCGTGGTGGTCAATGGACTGGAAGAAAGCCTGACCCGTGTGCTGCACGCCGGGTTGTGGAGTGAGGTGCGCAGCTTTGGCAGCGCGGTGTGCGATTTTGTGGCCGACGGCGACGCGTCCGACTTTGCGGTGCTGCAAGCAGGCCACGAGGTGGCGCGGGTGACCTGGGGCCTGAGCGGGGTGCACAACCAGTTAAACGCGCTGGCCGCCATCGCCGCCGCCGAACACGCAGGAGTGCCACCGGCCGTGGCAGCCGAGGCACTGGGGCGGTTCCAGAACGTGAAGCGGCGCATGGAAGTGCGCGGCACCGTGCGTGGCATCACCGTGCTGGACGACTTTGCCCACCACCCCACGGCCATCCGCACCACGGTGGATGGCCTGCGGCACCAACTCGATCAGGCCCCTACCGCCTCGGGCGCGCGGCAACGCATATTGGCCATCTTCGAACCTCGCAGCAACACCATGAAACTGGGGGCCATGAAAGCCCAACTGCCCTGGAGTCTGGAAAACGCGGATCTGGCGTTTTGCCACGCCGCAGGCCTGGGCTGGGACGCCGCCGAGGCGCTGACCCCCATGGGCACACGCGCTCAGGTGGCCCACACACTGGACGAACTGTTGACCCAGGTGCTGTCCCAAGTTCAACCGGGCGACCGGTTGCTGTGCATGAGCAACGGGGGGTTCGGCAACGTGCACCAACGTTTGTTGGACGCCCTGAAAACCACCTGAATCGATAGCTGTCAGCGCAACACCATCAAGCGCTGCAAGCCGTTTTTTTATAAAATCAATCAGTACCCAATGGTCAGGGTGGAAACGTCCACACGCACCACGGGCTTGGACAGCGCAGCGCTGACCGCACGGGCATAGGCCTGAGCCCATTCCCGGTGCTCTGCCGCACCGAAGCGCTCGGCCCCGGCCCCTTGGGCCACCGCGACCACTTTGTCAGCGATCAGCACCTTGCCGGTGGCACGCACGGGCTCGCACTCCAGAGCCACGAACTGCTCGTCCAGCCACGCACGGGCTGCCTCGTGTGTCATGGGCTGGACTTCTTCCAGGTCAAAGCGATGGGTGGCGTTGTCGCCCCAGCTCACGGTCACTTCACTGCGCATGGTTTTGGCTCCTGTGTGTTCGATGAATCAAGCCCCATTCTGCAACAGGGCAGGGCACATCGAATTGAGGGGAATCAAGCACCCCGGCGTTGTTTGACCGCCTGTGCCAGCACATCCAGTGCGGCGAGCGAATCGTCCCACCCCAGGCAGGCATCGGTGATGCTTTTGCCGTACTCCAACAGGGACTGGTCGTCTTTTCCCGGTGTGTACTTTTGCGCACCCGCGTGCAGGTGGCTCTCGATCATCACGCCGAACACGCTGTGCGACCCGCCCGCGATCTGAGCGGCCACATCCTTGGCCACCTCCAGCTGCTTTTCGTGCTGTTTGCTGCTGTTGGCGTGGCTGAAGTCCACCATGAGTGTCGGACGCAGTTTGGCGGCTTCCAGGTCCTTGCAGGCCGCGGCCACACTGGCCGCGTCGTAGTTGGGCCCCTTGCCCCCACGCAGGATGACATGGCAGTCCTTGTTGCCGTTGGTTTGCACGATGGCCACCTGGCCGTTTTTGTGCACCGACAAAAAGTGGTGACCCCGGCTGGCCGACTGGATGGCATCGGTGGCGATGCGGATGTTGCCATCCGTGCCGTTTTTGAAACCGATGGGGGCCGACAGGCCGGACGCCAGCTCGCGGTGCACCTGGCTTTCGGTGGTGCGCGCACCGATGGCCCCCCAGGAAATGAGGTCACCGATGTATTGGGGGGAAATCACGTCCAGGAATTCGCTGCCGGCAGGCAGGCCGAGTCGGTTGATTTCGATGAGCAGCTGGCGTGCCATGCGCAGGCCCTCGTCGATGCGGTAGCTCTCGTCCAGGTAAGGGTCGTTGATCAGGCCTTTCCAGCCCACCGTGGTGCGGGGCTTCTCGAAATACACACGCATCACGATTTCCAGCGAGTCGGCGTATTTGTCGCGCTGCACCTTCAGGCGCCGGGCGTATTCCAGGGCCGCTGCCGGGTCGTGAATGGAGCAAGGGCCGATCACCACCAGCAGCCGGTCGTCTTTGCCCTCCATGATCTGGTGGATGTGCTGACGGGTTTGCGAAATCAGGCCTTCCACGGCCGTTCCCCGGATGGGGAAGAAGCGAATCAGGTGTTCAGGAGGGGGCAGCACGGTGATGTCCTTGATGCGTTTGTCGTCGGTCTGGCTGGTTTTTTCGACGTTGGCATGCCAGGACTCCGGGCGGCTGGAACTCGCTTGTGACTTCATGGGAAGGCTCTTTCCTGAAAAGACATAAAAAAACCGCCGGGGTGTCCGGCGGTTGTTTGAGGTGCTAGGGCGCGCTTTTGAAGGGCTCAGGCTTGCATCTCTCGACCGCCGGTGGGGCGTGAGAACCAAAAGTGAGCAAAATAAAAACGTGCGGCTTGCATGGGTTTCAATGTAGCACAGAGATGTGTGGCAAAACCGACACAGCGCCCCCTGGCCTTCAGGCCGTGCCGCCCACCGTCAACCCGTCGATGCGCAGCGTGGGCTGGCCCACGCCGACGGGCACGCTCTGGCCTTCCTTGCCACACACGCCCACACCGCTGTCGAGCTTCATGTCGTTGCCGATCATGCTCACGCGGGTCAGCGACTCGGGACCGCTGCCCACCAGGGTGGCCCCCTTGACGGGGTACTGGATTTTCCCGTTCTCCACCCAGTAGGCCTGGGAGGCCGAGAACACGAACTTGCCGCTGGTGATGTCCACTTGGCCACCGCCAAAGTTGGTGGCGTACAAGCCCTTCTGGATGCTGGCAACGATCTCCTGCGGGTCTTTGTCGCCACCCAGCATGTAGGTGTTGGTCATGCGGGGCATGGGCGTGTGGGCGTAGCTTTCGCGCCGTCCGTTGCCGGTGGGTTTGACCCCCATCAGGCGGGCGTTGAGGCTGTCCTGAATGTAGCCCTTCAGGATGCCATCTTCGATCAGCACGTTTTTCTGGCTGGGGCAGCCCTCGTCATCCACATTCAGGCTGCCACGGCGGTCGGCGATGGTGCCGTCGTCCAGCACGGTCACGCCTTTGGCCGCCACGCGCTGGCCGATGCGGCCAGCGAACGCACTGGAGCCCTTGCGGTTGAAGTCGCCTTCCAGGCCGTGGCCCACGGCCTCGTGCAGCAGCACGCCGGGCCAGCCGGGACCGAGCACCACGGTCATTTCACCGGCGGGAGCGGGGCGGGAATCGAGGTTGACGAGTGCGCTGTCCACGGCCTCGTTCACGTATTGGTTAACCAGCGCGTCGTCGAAGTAGGCGAAGCCAAAGCGGCCACCACCGCCGGACGATCCCACCTCGCGGCGGCCCTTCTGCTCGGCAATGACGGTGACCGACAGCCGCACCAGGGGGCGCACATCGGCCGCCAGCGTGCCGTCGGCGCGGGCCACCAGCACCACGTCGTATTCGGCGGCCAACCCGGCCATGACCTGCAACACACGGGGGTCTCGGGCCTTGGCGAGTTTTTCCACTTTTTCCAGCAGGGCCACTTTGGCGGTGCTGTCAAGGGTGGCGATGGGGTCGAGCCCGCCGTACAGGCTGCGCGACAGGGCCACTTTTTTGGCCCCCACTTTGCGGGTGGGCACCTTGACCTTGGCGTTTTGGCCGTGGGCACCGATGGTGCGCACCGTCTGGGCGGCATCGCTCAAGGCGGCCCAGCTCAAGTCGTCGGAGTACGCGAACGCGGTTTTCTCGCCGCTGACGGCTCGCACACCCACGCCCTGATCGATGCTGAAGCTGCCGCTTTTGACGATGCCTTCCTCCAGGCTCCAACCCTCGCTGCGGGTGTACTGAAAGTACAGGTCCGCGTCGTCGGCACCGTGCGACAGGATGTCGCCCAGCGCCTTTTTGAGGTGGGTTTCGTTCAGTCCGTAGGGGGTGAGCAGCAAGCTGCTGGCCACGGCCAGGCGTTCGAGGGTGGGTTCGCGTGAAATCATGCGGCCATTGTAGGAAGTGCGGGGGAACCTGCCCGCACCAAGGTCACTGGCCACACCAACGACTCAGGTCTGGATCAGCCGCTTGGCTTTGGCAATCGACATGAGCATGCCCACCCCCAGGCCAAGCGTGACCATGGCCGTGCCCCCATAACTGATGAACGGCAAGGGCACACCCACCACGGGCAGGATGCCACTGACCATGCCCATGTTGACAAACGCGTACACAAAAAAGATGAGCGACACAGCCCCGGCCAGCAAGCGTGAGAACAGGGTGGGAGCCTCCATGGCGATGAACAGTCCGCGGCCCACCAGGAAAATGAAACAGGCCATGAGGCCCAGCACGCCCACCAGGCCAAACTCTTCGGAAAACGCGGCAAAAATGAAATCGGTGGTGCGCTCGGGAATGAACTCCAGGTGTGTCTGTGTGCCTTGCATGAAGCCCTTGCCCCACACCCCACCGGAACCGATGGCGATCATGCCCTGAATGGTGTGAAAACCCTTGCCCAACGGGTCGCGGGTGGGGTCCATCAGGGTGCACACGCGCTGCTTCTGGTAGTCATGCAGGACACGCCAGTCCACGTCGGGCTGGCAAAGGTCGCCGCTGAACGAGACCAGCAGTGTGATGCCCACCCCCCCCAGCAGCAAAGGTGGCAGGATGAGTTTCCAGCTCAGGCCCGCAAAAAAGATGACGAACAGGCCGGCCGACATCACCAGCAGCGCGGTGCCCAGATCGGGCTGCTTCATGATCAGGCCCACGGGCAACAGCAGCAGCGCAGCCGCCACGGCGAAGTCAAACGGGCGCAACTGGCCCTCGCGGCGCTGGAACCACCAAGCCAGCATCAGCGGCACGGCCATTTTCATGATTTCGCTGGGCTGGATGACCACCCCCAGGTTCACCCAGCGGGTGGCCCCTTTCTTGGTGATGCCGAAGAGTGCCACCGCCAACAGCAGCAGCACGCCCGTGGCATAAAGCGGCACGGCCACCGTCATCAGCCGCTGCGGGGGCACCTGCGCCACCAGAAACACCACGCCCATGGCGATCACCATGTTGCGGGCGTGATCGACAAAACGGGTGCCGTGGTCAAACCCCACGGAATACATGGTCAGCAGGCCCAGCACGCACAGCAGCAGCACGGCCAGCAGCAGCGGTCCGTCAAAACCACGGAACAGGGGGAAGACGCGTTGCCACAGAGAGGGCTGGTTGAAGACGACAGGCATGGGTCTATTATCGAACGCCCCTTTTGTCCCCCTTCGCGCACATGCCCATGGCACCGACCACCCACCTGCTGTACCTGCACGGTTTTCGCTCCTCGCCCCAGTCCATGAAAGCCCTGAAAGTGGCGGCCTGGGTGGCGGCACACCGGCCCGACGTCAGGTTCTGGTGCCCGCAACTGCCCCCGTCTCCGGCAGAGGCCATGGCGCTGGTGGCCCAAGGCCTTGCCCAGTGGCCGGTGCAGGGCACGGCGGTGATGGGGTCTTCGCTGGGAGGGTTTTACGCCACCTGGGTGGCGGAACGGCTGGCCGCAGGCGCACACGCCCCGGTGGTGCTGGTGAACCCGTCCACCGATCCGGCCAGCAGCCTGGCACAGCACATCGGCGAGCAGACCCACTGGCACCACCCGCAGGACCGTTTCTTTTTCCGGCCCGAGTTCGTGGACGAACTGCGCACCCTGGCCTGCGGCCCCCTCACCGGGCACCCGAGATACCAGGTGTGGGCCGCCACGGGTGACGAGGTGTTGGACTGGCGCACCATGCAGGCTCGGTACGCCGCCTGCGAACTGCACGTGGTGCAAGGCTCGGACCACGCACTGAGCGACTTTGACGAACACTGGCCCGACATGCGGGCGCACCTGCGGCTGACAGGTTACTGAATTTCATAGCTGCCAACGCAACACAGAAAAGCGCCTGAGGCACTTTTCATGTGAAATTTGACACCTCTCGCTCTCAGCGACCCAGTTCTTTCAGGTAGTCGGCCCGGGCGGCCACGGCGGTGTCGGCAAAGTCGGAGAACAGGCCGTCCACCCCTGCGCGGTAGAACAGCAGGTACTCGGCTTTGGGATCGCCTTTCAAGTCGGCGGTGAGGCGCTTGGCTTCGTTGCGGAAGGTCCAGGTGTGCACGGTCAGGCCCAGCTTGTGCGCGTCGGCAATCAGCGTGGTGGGGGCAGCGGAGCTGGCGTCCATGTAGTTGACCGCGCCGTCCTTGTTCACGTCCACCATCTTGCCGTCGGTGCCGTAGGTGCCTTTGACCGGGATGATGTAGGGCTTCCATGGGCCCACACCGTCGGCGTATTTGGCGATCTCGGCCAGGCCGGCGGGTGTGACCATGGAGCCGAACAGCTCGGTCTTGCCTGCGCGGGTCCAGTCGTAGGGACGGTCAAACGGGGCCGCGAACGTGACGGCCCCGGTCTTGAAGTCGTAATCGTCCCCGTCGACCAGCTGCACCAGGCGCACGTCGGTCTTGGTGTTGAGGTATTTGAGGTTGGCCGTCTCGAACGACTGAACAATGACCGGCGAGTCCTTCTTGGTGTAACCGTACTCGGCCAGAACGGCCAACAGGCGGTCTTCCAGCTTCAGCCCCGCGTCCTCGTGGTAGGTGGGGTGCTTGGTTTCGGGATACACGCCAATGGTCTTGCCGCGCTTGGCGCCTTCGGCCTTGGCCAGGTTCAGCACCTCGCGCAGGGTGGGCACCTGGTACAGGCCGTTGTGGGCGGTGCTGCGGTCGCTCAGCGGCTGGATGGCGCGCAGGGTCTTGATTTCGGCCAGGGTGAAATCGGTGGCGAACCAGCCGGTTTCGTCCACGCCATCGACCTTGCGGGTGGTTTTGCGACCCGCGAACTCGGGGTGGCTGGCCACATCGGTGGTGGCGGTGATGTTGGGCTCGTGGCGGGCGATCAGCTCGCCATCCTTGGTGGCCACCAGATCGGGCTCGATGAAGTCGGCCCCCATTTCGATGGCTTTCAGGTAGCCCTCCAGCGTGTGGTCGGGCAGGTAGCCCGCCGCCCCGCGGTGGCCAACGACCAGCGGCTGCTGACCGTTCAAGGTTTGAAAAGGCAGCGGATCGTCACTGCCGCAAGCGGCCAACGACACCAACACCGCCACCGACACGGCACTCAAAGACAGGGAACGTGGGAACACAGCACTCTCCTCCAGGTTGAAAAGCGCGCAGTCTGTGGAGCCCGTGTGTCAGCACAGTGACGGCCATGCAAAACGGCTGCGGCGATACACTGCGGGCCTCGCGCACCAGCCCCCAGCCACCCGGCAACCCGGTGGTGGCACCCCACTGAAAGACCCCCTTTGTTCGCCCTGTTTGAAGAAGCCGGCAAGTTCATGACCGGCCGCATCCTGTCCGAAGCGGAAAGCTCGCTGCAAGTCGAGCTGGACTCGGGCAAACGCGTGAAGGTCAAAGCGGCCAACACCTTGCTGAAATTTGAAAAACCCCAGCCCGCCGCCTTGATGGCCGCCGCCCAAGCGTTGGTGCCCGGCATCGAACTGGAGATGGCCTGGGAGTTCGCGTCGGACGAGGAATTCGGCTTCGCCGACCTGGCGCGCGACTACTTCTCAGCCAGCGCGCCGCTGGACGAACAGGTGGCCATGCTGCTGGCGTTGTTTGAAGCGCCGCACTACTTCCGCCGCGCAGGCAAAGGTCGATTCAAAAAAGCGCCTCAAGAGCAAGTCCAGCAAGCGCTGGCTGCTATTGAAAAGAAAAAGGCTGTGCAGGCCCAGATCGACCAGTGGACACAGGAGCTGGCCAGCGGCCAGTGCCCGGCGCCAGTGCGCGAACAGCTGTACAAAATTTTGTTCAAACCCGACAAAAACGCGCCCGAGTACAAGGCTGTGGTCGAGGCTGCCAAACAGACGCACACCGCCCCGCTGGTCATGCTGAAAGCCGTGGGGGCCATTGCCAACGCCTACCAGTTCCACTGGCAGCGGTTTTTGTTCGAGCATTTCCCACGCGGCACCGGGTTCCCGGCGCTGCAGGCCCCGCCCGTCACCGACGAGCTGCCGCTGGCCACCGTGCGCGCCTTCTCGGTGGACGACTCGGCCACCACGGAAATTGACGACGCCTTGTCCATTCAGGGCCTGGGCACGGGCACGGTCACGCTGGGCATTCACATTGCCGCGCCAGGCCTGGCCATTGCGCCCGACAGCGCCATCGACCAGGTGGCCCGCCACCGGCTGAGCACCGTGTACATGCCCGGCCACAAGGTCACCATGCTGCCCGACGAGGTGGTGCAGACCTACACGCTGCAAGAAGGGCGTGACTGCCCCGCCCTGTCGCTTTACGTGACCCTTGACGAAACCACCCTGGCCTTCACCGGCACGCGCACGCTGACCGAACGCGTGCCCATCGCCGCCAACCTGCGCCACGACCAGCTCGACGACGTGCTGACCGATGCGTTTTTTGACAGCACCGACCCCGTGCCAGATGTGAACGAGGGCACCCACGTCGCGTTGACATGGGCTTCAGAGTTGCGGTTTTTGCACCGGCTGGCCAAACACCTGAAGGCCCAGCGCGAAGTGGTGCGCGGCAAGCCCGAAAACTTCAACCGCCCCGACCACACCTTCAAGCTGGGCGAGCCCGTGGACCCCGATGCTGGCCCGCGTGGCGACGAAACCGTGATCATCGGCACCCGCCGTCGGGGCTCGCCGCTCGACCTCATTGTGGCCGAGGCCATGATCGTGGCCAACAGCACCTGGGGCCAGTTGCTCGCCGACAGCGGCGTGCCCGGCATCTACCGCAGCCAGGCCAGCCTGGCACCCGGCGTGAAGGTGCGCATGGGCACCAAGGCGCAGCCCCACGCCGGCATTGGCGTGAAGTGCTACGCGTGGAGCACCTCGCCCTTGCGCCGCTACACCGACCTGGTCAACCAGTGGCAAATCATTGCCTGTGCGCGCCACGGCAACCTGGCCGCGCTCAAAGCGCCATTCAAGCCCAAAGACGCTGCGCTGTTCTCCATCATCAGCGGGTTTGACGCGGCCTACAGCGCCTACAACCAGTTCCAGAACGGCATGGAGCGTTACTGGACGCTCAAGCACCTGGCGCAGGCGGGCATCACCGAGATCGAAGGCGCCGTCATCAAAGACGGTGTGGTGCGCGCCGACACCTTGCCCTTGGTGCTGGCCGTGATGGGCGCCGACGGGCTTCCGCGAAACGCCCGCGTGCGGGTGAAGTTGGGCGCGGTGGACGACATCAGCCTGGACATCGGCGGCACCGTGGTCGAGCGGCTGGACACCCAGTCCAGCGCCACCGCAAACCCGGATGACGCCGATGAATCGGGAGACGATGACGACTTGGGTGGCCCCATCGCCATCGCGGTGGACATGGACGGCGGCGACGACGCCCCGGCCCCCACG
>Ga0209066_10001193_pt1 | contig 35319 bp, 27 predicted proteins | sample All_14_2_FD_187198 | JGI IMG/M metagenome (GOLD analysis project Ga0209066, IMG submission 187198) | Freshwater microbial communities in response to fracking from Pennsylvania, USA - Allegheny Zone_MetaG_DW_15 (SPAdes) (version 2) ... | reverse complement strand
CTGGTTGAGTTCGCGGTTGCCTTCGACCGCCGTGTTGGGCAGATGCAGGTAGCCGATCCGACCACCCGACAGACGATCCACCATGGCGCGACGTTCGGCGACCCAGTTCAGGTAGCGCAGACTCTCCTCACTGGCCAGCGTCTTGACCAGCACCACCCGCGATCCCTGCAGGCTGGGTTTGCTGTTGACGCGCAACTCGACCACGCGCTCGGCCTTGTTTTCCAGCAGCGCATAGACGTTCTGCACGCTGCGGGCATCCATGCCATCGACGGCGAGCAGAAATTCGCCTGCCTTGACGTTGACGCCCGCCTCGGTCAACGGCGAGCGATTGGCCGCATCCCAGTTCTCGCCGGCAAAGATGCGCTCGATGAGGAAGAAGCCGCTGTCATCGCGATGGAACTCGGCACCCAGCAATCCACCGGGCTTACGCGGCTGCGCCGAGACGCTGGGGCCACGTTCGACATAGACGTGACCGGCATTGGCCTCACCGGCAATCTCGTGCAGCACATAGTTGAGATCTTCGCGCGTCACCACGGCAGCGGCCAATGGCGCGTAGCGATCACGGATCGTATTCCAGCGCGCGATGCCGCCGTGCACGCCGGGGTCGTAGAACCAGTCGCGCAGGATGCGCCAGGCGTCCACGTACATCTGGTTCCATTCGACGCGTGGGTCCACACGCAACTCAAGCGAATCGAGCGCGGCCAACTTGGCCTTGGCCGGGTCTTGTCCGGGCTGGGCATCCACCAGGGCCCAATCACTCATCAGACGCAGCAACAGCTTCTTGCCGTCGGCCGACATCGCATAGCCACGCACGCCGGGCGCCACGTCTTCGGCCTTGTCGCCATCCAGCGCGAAGCGCTTCAGCGTCGGCGGCGATTGCATGCCGCTGGTCGCGACGAAAAACACCGCGTCGGCATTCGCACTCAGCCCCTGATAGTTGCCGGGCGGCACGTCCAGAGCCACCACGCGATCATTGAAACCGGCGATGTCGATACGCAAGACCGGTGCCGATGCTTCGTCCTCTTGTTTGCCGGACTCGTCGTCTTCCTCGCTCGACAGTGCCACCTCATCCGACTTGAAGGGCTTCAGCACCGGACCGTCAGCCGCCAGTGTCGCGGCATAGATCCGCGTGGCATTGGTGTAGAGGTAGTTGAACTCGAAGGCGCTGAAGGTCAGGCCGCTGTAATCGCGATTGGACAGGAAGTACAGGTATCGGCCCTGCGGATCGAAGGCGGGCGAGAACTCGTTGCTGAGATCGGTGGTGAGCTGCTCGGCCTTGCCCGAGGCCATCGACCACAGCCAGATCGACTGCATCTGGGTCTGGTTGGTCTTGGCATAGGCCAGCCAACGCGAATCCGGCGACCAGGTGTATTCGGTGATGTCCTCGAACTTGCCCTGATCCACCTCACGCGTCTTGCCGGTTGCCAGCTCCACCACGCGCAGACGCACATTCTTGTCGGCATACGCCAGAGCCTTGCCATCCGGCGACCAGACCGGCGGGAAGCGCCACACGCTGCCATCGGTCGTCAGACGACGGGGCTCGCCGCTGCCGTCCTGGGCGCGCAGCCAGATTTCGTATTCGCCCGTGGCATCCGACAGATAGGCCACCTGGCTGCCGTCCGGCGACCAGCTCACGCTGTGCTCGCGCACGCCGGGCGTCTGGCTGAGATTGCGGACCACACCCTCCTTGGCCGGTACGCTGAACACCTCACCGCGCGCGCCGAACAGCGCACGCGCGCCATCCGGTGACAGGCCGAACGACTCCACGTCCTGCGCCACCTTGATGAATGTCGGCAAGGTTTCCGGGGCATCGTCGCTGATCCAGACCGGGATTCGCGTCGCACCCTGCGTCCCGGCATCGTGACGCCACAACCAGCCGCCTTGCTCGAAGACGATGGCATCCGGGCCGCCCGACGGCCACAACACGTCGAAGTCGGTGAAATCGGTCAGCGCGACCGGCGAGACCGACTCGTTTTCCGCCGTCGCGGGCATCGAATACAGATTTGCCGTGCCGCTGCGATCTGACGCGAAATACACCTGGTCACCGATCCAGGCCGGGTTCTGATCCAGACCATCGAACGTGGTCAGCTTGCGCGAGGTATTGCGCACCAGATCGTAGGTCCAGACATCCGGCGCGCGTCCGCCGCGATAGCGCTTCCAACCGCGCCAGTCGGCATCGATCGGTGTGTAGACGAACTGCGTGCCATCCGGCGACAACGAACCACCGCCCGACTCGGGCATCGGCAAGGGCTGCTCCATGCCGCCTTCGACCGGCACCAGATAAGGGCGACCGCCACGGTCGTCATACGGCACGCGGTTCATGCGCACCACCACCTGCTTGCCGTCCGGCGTGAAGTCGAGCACGCGGTAATCGGTTCCGCCGCGAACCGGCATCGGTCCTACATCGTTGTAGAAGGTGAGCTGCGTGGGCGTACCACCGCTGGCCGGAATCACGTACACCTGGCGCGTACCGCTGTACTCGGCCGAATACGCAATGAGGCTGCCGTCCGGCGAAAACTTCGGATACAGCTCCTCGCCCGGCGCCGACGTCAGGCGCGTCGCCCGACCGCCTTCGCGACCGACGATGAACAAATCACCGCCGCGCACAAACACCACATGGCTGCGCGAAATATCGGGATACCGCAACACCCGCGCCTCATCGCTGGCCGGTTCGGCGGCATGGGCAAATGGCGCGATCGACATCGCGACCACGGCAAGACGGAACGGAAGCTTCTTCATCGGGGACTCCAGACAGGACGTCCCGATTGTAGGCGTCGTCACCCTTGTCAGCCCTCTGCCGGAAGTCAGCCCGCGCCGGTCACCGCGAACCACGCTGCAGGCACAACGACACACTGACCACGTCTTGCACTCGGACGGATTGGCGTTGAACATGCCAACCGTCGGGTCGGTATCAGGGGACCGGTCCGACGCGCCATCCGATTCCGAAGGAAAACGCCATGCGCATTCGCACCCTGTTGCTGTCACTGATATTTGTTGCCTCCGCCAACGCACAGACGGCGCCGCCGGATGGCCTGACTGACCCGCTGTTTCCAGCGTCGGGAACCTCGATATCGGCGGCCGACGAAGTCTACGTGGCCTACCTGCCGATCTGCGGCAAGCCCACCGTTGACCCGAATACGCCAGTCCGGCAATTTGTGGAAAACGGCGTACTGGTGGTTGAGCTGACCTTGCTGCCGTTCCAGGACGGAATCTGTTTCTCGGCACCTGTTCCGACCTACCGGCAACTCTTTTCAATCGGCACGCTGCCCAAGGGAACGCAAACCATCCGGCGCCGATTGATGCTTCGCGGAGACGATGGCAGCGTCTCGCTGCTATACGAAAGCGCGCACCACCTCTACGTCGGAAACACACCCAATCCCGCGCTTTCTGGCGCCTGGTTCGACGCCAACAACCCCGGTACCGGCCTTTTCGTCAGTCTGTTGCCACGGATCGACGGCGACACAAATTCGGAACCGCTGGTGGTTGTCTACTGGGCCGCCGAAGACGAAAACCGGCAGCCCATCTGGTACACCGGCACCGGGCGTTTCGTCGACGGCCAACTCGACATCGACCTCACCAAAGGCGGCGCGCAACCCGCGGTACAACCCATGCGGTTTTATTACCAGGGCTGCGGCAAGGCACACTGGGTTGACCCGCGCTTCCCCACCTTCTTCACCGAGTTGACGCAACTGACCGAAGTCAGCGGCGTCGAAACCTGTCATCCCGAACGACTTGGCCCGATGTTGCCGCGCTGAATCGCGATGCACGCACTCGTCCGATTTTGTTGTTCGTCGCTCGTGCTGAGCCTCGTCGCCTGCGCCTCGATTCCGCTCGGCACCGCGATGCAACTGCGCGACTACGACCAGAGCCGCCTGTTGCAACTGAATCCGGCCGAATTGCAGGCCGACGTTGCTTTCAGTGCAGGCTTTCGCATCGAGCCGGACTCCGGCTCCTTGCAACTCGACGTACTGACCAGTCAGGGCGACCACTGGGGGCGCCGCCTGCCTCTCGAACTCGGCGATGAGGGCAGCGCGGAAATCGACGGAGGCTGGTTCGCTGACCCGATTCCCGTGCATCGCTACACCCTACGCTTGAGCCCGGAAGGCGCCGAAGCGCTGGAACAACTCAAATCGCAGGTCCGTGGTTCGCCCATCCAGAAACTCAACTTCGCGGTGAACTGGCGCTTCCAACAACCGCAGCCCAGCGGACAACCCACCGCCTGGGTAGATCTGCGCCTGCACGCCGACGAAGCGCCACTGCGCTTGATCGATGGTGCGGTGATCCCGCTTTCTGCCGACATCGACGCCGACGGCTGAGCGACGGCGTCATCGCGGCGAACAAGATTGACTGCGGTCGTCAACGCGAGAGTCGTGCTTCGCTCCGAATCGCATCGGAGTGATCCGCCTCCCATCGCTGGACCTCGATGTCCGTTACGAGCTCGCGACCATCGTCCGCCGCCATGGCGGCCTGCAGGTCATTCCATGCTGAGCGCAGATCGTCTGCTCCGGCACCGGTTTGCGTCAGCCACAACAGGCGCAACCACCTGACAGCGGCCTTACCTCGCACATCGGGATGCGCGGCATCAATATCGCGCTGCAGGTGCGCCAGGCGTTCGCCGATTCCCTCGAAATGCCCAAGCGCAAGTTGCAGATGAATGCGCAGCAATGCCTGGGTGCGTGCAGCCGCCGGTTCATCTGGCAAGGGTGACGCATCGAGCTCTGCCAGCGCGTCAGTGAATCGGCCCAGGCGCCAGTAACACTTGGCGACATTGCTCGCCGACTGGGCAAGGATCGGATCATCGCTCGCGACGTGTGCGCGACGCTGGGACTGAACGTCGCGATGCATGCGCAATGCGGTGGCGAAGTCGCCTTTCGCGTAGGCCACGTTGGCCCAGTTGTTCAGCACCATCAGGGTGTGCGGGTGATGCTCGCCACGGGTGCGGCGAAGCACATCGTAAGCGTATCGGTACTGCGCTTCGGCGGCCTCGAAGTCGCCTTGGATACGGTATTCCACCCCAAGATTCACCGCTGCCACGGCCGTGCGCGGATGATCGTCGCCATAGATCCGGCGGGTTTGCTCCAGCAATCGGCGCGATAGGTCACGTGCTGCCGGACCATCGCCCTGATTGCCGACCAGGGTTGCGAGTTCTTGCAGCGCATTCAGGCGCGCCGGATGGTCGGCCGGGAACACCTGTTCGCGATACACCTGAGCGGCTTCGCAACGGTTACGTGCCTGCAATGCCGGCGCACGATGTACCGCCAGCCGACATTCGGTCAGCAATAGCGAAGCGCGCAGTTCGGCCCCTTGCAGTGCCAGGGCGCGTTGAGCGTCCACCCCGCGAAACCAAGCATCCATGGCGGGCAATGCCTCGTTCAAGCTGCGCTCCGCAGCATCCAGCGCATTGCGCTCGAAGTCGATGCGCGCACGGCGGTCCAACACACGAATCGCCAGCAGTCGTGCCTCCGCACCGTCGTCCTGTTGGGAGACGGCAAGCCGGGCTCGTTCGGCCGCGGCAATAGCCAAATCCCATTGGGCTAGTTCGGCCAATGCATCGGACTGCAGCAGATGCAATTCCGCTTGCACGGTTGTCGACGTGTCCGGGCTCTCCCGCAGTCCGGCAAGGCCGAACTCGGCCACGTCCAAAGCGCGCTGAAATTGACCAAGCGCCAGCAATACACGCCCGCTGGTCTGGCTGAGTTCGGCGCGCAGATCGACGCTCAGCGTGGGATCGCGTAGCAAGCGCTCTGCACCCTGCTCGGCAATGTCGACCGCGTCCGGCACATCACCGCGATGGGATGCCGGATTTGCACGCTCAAACAGCGTGGTGAGAAAGCGTACCGCCAGCAATGCCTTGTCGCGCTCCCGCGCGAGCTGCTCGCTCTGCCATCGCCAATGCAGAGCCGTGGCGATCAGCAGGCTCAATACCAGAGCACTGACGGCCAGCGCCACGCGCGACCGCTGCAGCCGTTTGCGCCATACATACCAGCGATCACTGCGTAATGCCTCTACCGGCACACGACCTTGCCAGCGCCTCAGGTCCTCCGCCAAGGCGGCCACCGTGGGATATCGATCCGCCACGGACTTGCGCATCGCCTTCAGGATGATGGCATCAAGCTCGCGACCCATGCCTTGCCTTCGCATGCGCTCATCTGCCACACCACTGGGCGCGGGCGGATCGTGTTCACAAACGCTTTGCACCAATGCCATCAGTCCCGCATCGCCGCTGGCGTGCGCGGGCTGTCCGCACAGCAGTTCATAGGCGACCACACCAAGTGAATAGACATCGCTGGCGATACCGGTGGGCTCGCCGCGAATCTGTTCCGGACTGGCATAGGCCAGGGTCATCAGCCGCTCGCCCTGTTCGGTCGCGGGAGCCGATGCCATGGGCGCATCCAGCACACGGGCAATTCCGAAGTCGACCAGACGCACTTGACCGTGCATGTCCACCAGGATGTTGGCAGGCTTCAGGTCACGATGGATGACCAGCGTCGCGTGGGCCGCCTGCAACGCATCGGCGATGCATAGCAGCAGTCGCACGCGCTCCCGCAAATCGCAGGCAGTGGCCGCACACCACTGGTCGATCCGCTGTCCTTCGACAAACTCCATGACCAGGTAGGGCGTGCCGTCGTCGGTTTCGCCGCCATCCAGCAATTGCGCGATGCCGGGATGGCGGAGCGTGGCGAGCATCTCGCGTTCGGCAATCAAACGTTGCGCGTGGCGCGTATCGAAGGCGCTTGTGCTCGACAGCAGCTTGATTGCGACGCGCTGCTCAAAGCCCCCCTCGACGCGGTTCGCCAACCAGACCGAACCCATCCCGCCGCGCCCGATCAGTTCGACCAGTTCAAACGCACCGACCCGGCGCCCACGCCAATCGTCCTGAAGTCGCCGCAGTCGCGCCTGCTGCCAATCCGCGCTCAAGGAGCCCATCCGCTCAATGCGCCCGGTTTGTCCCTCAGCGCGATCCGCCACCAGCCACGCGCGAACCTGCGCCCGTTGCGCCGGCGTCAGATCGCGCCGCGCATCGATCAACGCTGCCTGTTCTGTTTCGGGGCGATCCACGCAGGCGTCGAACAGTTGCCGCAGCGGGCTTCCATTGGGCGGATCAGGGGTCATGACCGTCCATCGCGCTTTGGATCAGGCCACCGGTTCACGTTGCACGCAGGCGTGATCCCTGACCGGACCGCTTTGCGTGAAAGGCATGGGCAAACGCTCCGCAGAGTCCACGCCGCGGTGCTGCGCCATCGTCCCTTCCCGAAATTCAGGTATCGCCATGAAACGCCATTCTGTTGTCTGCCTCGTTGCTTTCGCCATTCTATGCCCCGCCACGTGTCCCCTAGCGGCGCCGGCGCCCGCACCCGTTGGAGTGACAAGGGAGTGGAGTGGCGCGGGTGGCAACGCCGCCTGGAGCAACCCGGCGAATTGGGTGGGCAACAACGTCGCGGGCAACGGCACCTTCGTCAACTTTCCCTCCAGCGCCAGCGCATTCACGGTGGTACGCGACAGCACCATCAACCTGATCGGTATCGAATTCCTGAGCGGCGCCAATGGCTACCAGATCAGCGGTGCCGGAATGCCGGTGGATCAGAACATCACCCAAGCCGTTGGCGCGGGGAGCAATACCATCACGGCACCGATCTCGTTCACCGGCTTTGGCACCAGCAGCAAGCGGATCGAAGTTGCCGCGGGCACCTTGAGCCTCGGCAATGTCGTCCTACCCGGCAGCGCCGCGACACTGGATGTCGGTATCAACTCGGGTGCCACCTGTCTGATCAATGGCAGCATCGGCGGCTCGGCGCAGCGCCTCGACTTTTTCGGCGGCGGATTCACCCGACTCGGCATGACATCAACCTTCGATGCTCCGGTCAGTGTGCAGTTCAGCCATATCCTGATGCTCGCCAGCGGCGTGGTCCTCAATACCGCGCAGCCCTGGACCGTCGGCACCGATGCGCGTGTCGTCATGGAAACCGGGTCGGCCATCACCAGCGAGTTGCGACTCGACGGCGATGCCGTGCTGTGGCTTCGCGCACCTGCCAGCAGCGGCAGTGCCGCTGCCCAAAGTCTGGTGCTGCATCCAGACGCATCGGTGTGGTTTGAAATCGGCAGCGCAGGTGAATCCAATCGTCTGGTGACGTTGGGCGCAAACGGCCCCAACCTTGCCAATGCCGCGCTGGCCGTAGTGCCGACCGGCGGCTTCACCTCCTCGACCGGAACGCAGCTAAGCGTGATCGACCCCGCCTGGGGCACGGTCCTTGGCGAATTTGCCGGACTCCCGGAGGGCGGCGCGCTCGCCGCGAGCAACGGCCGGGTGTACCAGATCAGCTATCACGGCGGCGATGGCAATGCAGTCGTGTTGACCGACAACCCGGACGCGGCAGATGTGTCGATGCAGTTGCGTCGACAGCAGCCAATCGACCCCAGCCTGGTCGGCCTGGGCGACGCCAGCACGGTCGAAATCGGCCTGCACTTTCACAACAGCCGCCCGGCGCCTGCCGACCTCGCCATCAGTCTGCAAAGCCTGTCCGGACTCGGCAATCTGGTCTGGGAATGCCAAACCAGCGTTGGCGCCTGCTCGGTCAGCAACGGAACGGGTTCGCCTCAGACCAGCATCAGCGATCTGCCGACCGGCGCCACTGCCAGTATTCGCGTCACCGGCCTGACCCGGCTGGCGGATCGATTCCTCCGCGTGCAAGCCCAAGCCCAGATCGACGGTGAAACGCAAAGCCGGACATGGAGTGAGCCACTCGACAACAGTGGCGTGTTCCGCGACTCGTTCGAATGACACCTCGACAGCGCAGAGCTCGACTACGCCAGCACCGACGGCACACTGCCGCTACACTGCGCCGACGACCCGGTGCAGCGACGACGATTGGTGCGCGAACACGACGATGCCACGCAATGGACCGCGAGACTGAATCTCGCTGCCCGTGACGACCATCAACTGATGGCCTATGTGCACGCCGAAATGCAGCGCCTCGCGCGTCGCGCGCTCGGTCCCAATCAACGACAGATCACCCTTTCAACCGGGGTGATCGTCAACGAGACCTACCTGAAGCTGTTCGGACAAGGTCCGGCGCAATTTCGTGATCGCGGGCACTTTCTTGCCATCGCAGCGCGCGCCATGCGGCAGATCCTTACCGACCATGCCCGGCAGCGGCTGGCGGAAAAGCGCGGCGCTGGCAACCTCGCCGAATGGGATGCGCTGGACGGGATCGATGTCGGCATCGAATGCTCCGCCGCCGAAATGCTTGACATCGATGCCGCCTTGCACGCGCTGGCCCAGCAGGACGCGCGTGCCTGTCAGGTTTTCGAATTGCGGTTCTTCGCGGGCCTCGAAGTCACTGAAGTCGCCGCCGCGCTCGGCATCTCGACCCCGACCGTCAAACGCGACGCGCGCTTCAGTCGCGCCTTCATCAACGACTACCTGGGCGGCCAGTTTCCGACCACCGACTGAGCCTTGTTTTTCCGCGATGGCGGGGCTCGGTGGCGAGGCTGGCGCTCGTCTGCAATGTCTCCACCAGTTCCGATGAACCCTTGCCAGACGCCTCCCGTGGCGCGCCTCAACGCGCATCACGTCGATCCAGCAAATTTGTTACTGAACCGCGCCATGAACCGGCAACGCGAAGAGCGTTTCGTCGCTTGATCACCAACGCGCCAGCGACTCATCGAGCGACTACGACTTCCCGGTGAACTGGCGCTTCCAGCGACGACGACCCAGCGGGCAACACACCGCCTGGGTGGACCTGCGCCTGAACGCCGACGAAGCGCCACTGCGCATGATCGATGGTGCGGTGATCGCGCTTTCCTCGGACACCGAAACGGGTGGCTGAGCGACAGCGTCGCGCGGCGAATGGAATGGGCGACGTAGCGCTCAACGTCCTTGGCATTCAGGGTATGAACCCACTCCGCGATGCCGCCCAATTGGACCTTTCCCGATATCGGCACCGTGCGTGATATAGCCATCCACGGCAAGCAATCCCGCGACTGCGCAAGCGTCACACGCGGCACGTCGTCGGACGACGCGCCCGGCGATCCCGATGCTGGGTCGAAAACGCATCAGACCGGATTGCGCGCACGCCGAAAATGATAGGACCTCAAGAAGTCGAGGCTTCAAGGGCGGGCCCAACAGGAGCAATAGCCACGACCTACGCCTGACAGACGCCGCCAATCTAGGAGCCTGTCGGACTTGAAGGGGAATCGGCTGCAAATCCGTCTGGACGGTCCATTTTTCGCCGCTTCCTTGGGCAATAGCTCAACTATTGCCCTGCGAAACCGGCAAAAACTGTCCTCGCCCAGACGAATTTTCGCTTCGATTCTTCAAGTCCGACAGGCTCCTAGCATCGCCAGCAACGACATGGTCAACGAAAAATCGCCGCATAGACCAGCAGCAAGATCAACGCCAAGCCACACAGCCCCAACAGGGCCAGCATCGGCAACACCATCGAGTAGCGCGGCGGACGGGCTGGCGCAACGCCTCTTGCTTGCCCGCGTGCCCGCGCTGTCGCTTCCTCCCATCGCTGCTGATGATGCTCAAGCGCCGACTTGCTCATGCTTACCCCTCAACCGCAGAAACGAACTGAATCCGACCGGAAAACCCATGCCGAAGTAGGGTCCCGTGGATGCGGTCGGCGACGACTTACTTGGTGATCTGGCCTTGGGCCAACACCAGCGCCCGCGCCTTCTTGACGCGGTCCGCGCTGGCGAAATGCTGTTTGAAATACGCGTTAGCCGCCTTGGCCGAGTCGCTCAAGGATTTCAGCTCGGACGCGCTGAGCATCCGTGCGTTTGATGAGGTAGCGCGCTTCGGACTCGGTGAGACGCTCGAACCCGAAGCCGAAATTTTCGCGCCACCAATTTTCGAGGTCTTCGCCATGGACTTCTCTAAGCCGTGCGAGTGTGGCAAGTGATAGGGCAAGGATACTGGACTCGGCCTTTCCGGTCAGGACGGTCGCACCGACGATCCGACCGCCCTGATGGGTGATGTGTCCATGCAGGTTGGCAAACGTCGCACCCTGCCCAAGAAAATCGTCGACCATCACGTACGCGCGACCGGCGTGCACCTTCCCATCAAAAGTGGGCTGTACCGCCAAACGGTAATAGCCGTCCTGTCCGGTACGCCCGACCTTGTTGGACTGCATGATCCGATCATCCACTTCCCAGCCTGTGATCGCCGCCACGTAGCTTGCCAACGCTGACGGGATGAAATTCGTGCCTGCGGTCTCCACCGCATAGACCGGTACCAGAATCGGTCGATCCGCCGCGAAGCGCGACGCCATGCCGAGGACGATATCCAGATCAACCTGTGCCTCAACCAGGTTGGCCGCTTCCGCATCGTCACCGGCCTTCGCCGCTGCATACGCGGGGTGCTGTTTGACCGCTTTCTCGCTGGCATGCAACAGCACAGGTGGAAAGCCCGCCGACCACGGCGAACGCATCACGACAGGGGTGGTTGAGCGCTGCATGGGGCCATGCATACCTTCGCCGCTACAGACAAGAATTGAGGGCGCAGCCCATCGGGCGCTGACGTGGTTCATCCCGCGCATGCGGGGAACGCATGTCAAGTGGTGAATGATCTTCGCCCTGCAGACCCTTGCGATCCGAGTGAGAAAACAGCCGTGACACGTCCAGGCCCTAACGTCCAGAAACGATTCGGGGTATGAGCCCAACGGTTCAATGCCCGCGGCACGGCCGAGCCGCAGGATAGCGCATGTATGCGATTCAGTGGGATGACCACGACGTAGGAAAGGCTGAGTCGACTCGTCACGCTGCCCGCAGATCAGCGACCGCTGACGCGATTTCGGCGAAGCGCTGATCGAATCCACGCAGCACCGGCATCGGACCGAACGACTCATTCCCGCGTTTGCAGGGAACGCGTTCAGCGCCGACGACAGGCGAGACACGAACCCTCTTCAGGTCCTCTGCAACGGCTTCGATGGTGTCGGCTGCCGGGCAGAAAACGACTCACTTGCCCTCAGAGAGTGCGGACGCGAGCGGCTCATCTGTCTCCGTGTCGAGCAACATCGACACCATACCGAGGTTGACACGCGCCAAGTTCCGTCGAGAATGAATCGAGCCCAGTGATAGGAGTCTCACCTAGAGGACGCCGCGAAGCGATAGGCGTACCAGGCGACTCATAGGAATCCTGGGCTTTTTCTTTGGCGTCTTGCAGCGCCAACAATGACCCACCCGTCGACGCCCAGATCCGCTTCGCGTGCGCGTCGGACTTCGCGTACACGTCGTACTGCAAGACATTCGCGATGTCACTGTGCCGGGGCGGCAGTGGTCTACTGAACTTGTCCCTCCCACGCCGTCCGGTCTCTATCGCCTCTACCTCAAGATGTGGTGCGTGACCCATGTTCGTGATCGCCGAAGTGCGGCTTGATATCTGGCGTTCTGGCGGAGGCCCACGGCTCCTACGACAACTTCGTGCGCCCTGCTGCCAAGACTCAGATTAGCTCTGTCGCCCGCGATGGGCTCGCGCCATCGCCTCAAACTCGGCTCGCGGCGGCAGCGAGTAGAACGCGCGACGCAGCGGATCAGGCTCTAGGAGCCTGTCGGACTTGAAGAATCGAAGCGAAAATTCGGCTGGGCGAGGACAGTTTTTGTCGGTTTCGCAGGGCAATCGTTGAACTATTGCCCAAGGAAGCGGCGAAAAATGGACCGTCCAGACGGATTTTCCGCCGTTTCCCCTTCAAGTCCGACAGGCTCCTAGGCTCGCCCTGGACAGCCGCTCTGCAACGTCACCCAGTAGTGAAGATCGTCCTTGAACTTGGCGAATGCGAGACTGCGCCGAAATAGCTCGCGCAACCGTAGTGCTGCCAATAACTGCCTCGGTGCCGAGTCCACCGGCAGCCTTGACACGAGTTTCGAGTGCCTTTCCAGCTTGCGATGCAAGGTCGACAAGTCTTTGCTTGGGCACCACTTCGCCCCGAGCATCAAGCATTCGTCCCAAGGAAAGCGAATATACGTCGTCATTGGCACCCGTCCCATCCCGCGCAGCAGCTTCATCGTGTTGCTGGTCGACGTGCCCAGGAGTGACGCGACGTTGGCCGCGTCGTACCAAGCTTGATCGCCGCTGACAGCATGTGCTCGGCGCGACGCAGCATCGATGAACTGCCTGCGACCTGTCGCCGGAACGCCTGCATGCTCGCCCACGATTCCGACATCCATCCGGCTGCCATCGACCGCCTTGATCGACCACTGTTCGGCACGAGCCTCATGGCGATTCATCCCCACGTGTAAGGGGAACGCGCTTCAGCGTGGCTCCCGAGGTGGCCAATCGGGACAGAATACTGTCCACCTGACCATTTATAAGTTCGACATCGCTCATGGTACCTTCGCCTCACGTGGTCTGCGATGCACCGCGCCTTGCACACGCAAGGAATGCGTTTTGGACGTAAGCGGCAGCACGACCACGCTCATATCTTGATGTAGGTTCATCCCCGCGTGTGCGGGGAACGCGCTGGCAAAGCCAAGGCGCTGCAAGGAATGTCCGGTTCATCCCCGCGTGTGCGGGGAACGCGTGCGCGTGTATCCCGCGTTGCGGGCGGCTGTCGGTTCATCCCCGCGTGTGCGGGGAACGCCACAAGCTTATCGTTGAAGACTCTACGCAGTGCGGTTCATCCCCGCGTGTGCGGGGAACGCTCGGTGCCACTCGGTGCGCTCTTGCTTCTGCCGGTTCATCCCCGCGTGTGCGGGGAACGCTGGAGCAAGAACGACGTAGTGATTTAGCGAGACGGTTCATCCCCGCGTGTGCGGGGAACGCTTCGGCAAACTCGTCGCTGATCTGCTGCTTGACGGTTCATCCCCGCGTGTGCGGGGAACGCCAATACGGAGGGCGTATGAGTACGACGCCCCTCGGTTCATCCCCGCGTGTGCGGGGAACGCCTCAACGGAGCTGGTGCAACACACTGAACCATCGGTTCATCCCCGCGTGTGCGGGGAACGCCCCTTGCACAAGGGCAATCCCTGCCAAGCGAACGGTTCATCCCCGCGTGTGCGGGGAACGCGCGTTTGCCGTGGCGCTCTGATCGTTCGAGGACGGTTCATCCCCGCGTGTGCGGGGAACGCCGGACCCACGGCGACGCCTTGTCGCCGAGTTGCGGTTCATCCCCGCGTGTGCGGGGAACGCGCCGCGTGGCACGCGATAAATCGAATAGCAGACGGTTCATCCCCGCGTGTGCGGGGAACGCATCGTCAGGGGTCTCTTGCAATCCGCCCGTACCGGTTCATCCCCGCGTGTGCGGGGAACGCCGCAAGCCCCTGCAGGCGCAGGTTCAGGTGATCGGTTCATCCCCGCGTGTGCGGGGAACGCTGCGCGCCCCCGCCGATGTGGAGGCGTCGCGCCGGTTCATCCCCGCGTGTGCGGGGAACGCGCGGATTCCGCTGGGCCTGACGATGGATACATACGGTTCATCCCCGCGTGTGCGGGGAACGCAAAATTGCGAGGCGTACCGCAAACTATCGACGCGGTTCATCCCCGCGTGTGCGGGGAACGCGCGAACGCGAGCCGAGCAGAATCTGACCGCGTGCGGTTCATCCCCGCGTGTGCGGGGAACGCCGCAAGCTGAAGGACGGCAATGATCGCCCGATCGGTTCATCCCCGCGTGTGCGGGGAACGCCACCGACGCGCCCATGCCGATATCCTCACACTCGGTTCATCCCCGCGTGTGCGGGGAACGCATGTCGCCCTGCGTTTCGGCCAAAGCAAAGAACGGTTCATCCCCGCGTGTGCGGGGAACGCGTCGCGCGCGCCGGACAAATCAAGCGAGGCCGCGGTTCATCCCCGCGTGTGCGGGGAACGCGGGATGGCGTCTATAACCCATTCCTCCGAGTCGGGTTCATCCCCGCGTGTGCGGGGAACGCCAAACCGGGCGAGTACGAAATGTCGCCAAAGTCCGGTTCATCCCCGCGTGTGCGGGGAACGCATTTCGTCGACGGCATGAACTGGCCGGCGCGACGGTTCATCCCCGCGTGTGCGGGGAACGCAGCATCTTCACCCGGACGATGCAAGGTGGTGGCGGTTCATCCCCGCGTGTGCGGGGAACGCGCATCGACGACGCGACCATCCAATCCAAACTGAGGTTCATCCCCGCGTGTGCGGGGAACGCGCAATGGGACCCGGCGGACGGGATAACGCGGTTCGGTTCATCCCCGCGTGTGCGGGGAACGCTCACATCGGAGTCACGCATGAAACGCCTGATCCGGTTCATCCCCGCGTGTGCGGGGAACGCTTGCTCGCCTGCGATGGCGTGATTCGTAACCGCGGTTCATCCCCGCGTGTGCGGGGAACGCCGCGACAGTCAGAGCGATCTGTTCAATATCACCGGTTCATCCCCGCGTGTGCGGGGAACGCCGCTCCTGTCTTTGTCAAAGACCCTGAGACCCCGGTTCATCCCCGCGTGTGCGGGGAACGCCATACCATCCGCGAAGTTTGCGATTACCAGGGCGGTTCATCCCCGCGTGTGCGGGGAACGCTTCGGCGGCGTCTTCCAGTCGCTCGAACTCGGCGGTTCATCCCCGCGTGTGCGGGGAACGCCGATTCGATGTAGTCGCGGACCGCGCGGATGCCGGTTCATCCCCGCGTGTGCGGGGAACGCGGCGCGAATCTGGCTGATCGAATCCAGATACGCGGTTCATCCCCGCGTGTGCGGGGAACGCGAGTTACTAGTCAGGGAATCGGATTCGACGCGCGGTTCATCCCCGCGTGTGCGGGGAACGCTGACGCCAGAGGCATCAAGTCCGGGTGGATCGCGGTTCATCCCCGCGTGTGCGGGGAACGCCACTTCGTCGACCCGCAGCGCCAGATCGTCCACGGTTCATCCCCGCGTGTGCGGGGAACGCCCGAGCGATGGCGGCATCGATGGCCGAAACCGCGGTTCATCCCCGCGTGTGCGGGGAACGCTTTCGCGCGTTAGCGTTTCGCTTCCGTATCGGCGGTTCATCCCCGCGTGTGCGGGGAACGCTTGAGAACCGGAAGCGCGCCGCACTGGTGGCGCGGTTCATCCCCGCGTGTGCGGGGAACGCCCGAACACGTCGAACGCGGCAGTGCCGACAAACGGTTCATCCCCGCGTGTGCGGGGAACGCCCCATAGATACCAGTAACATGTTCGCAATTTGCGGTTCATCCCCGCGTGTGCGGGGAACGCCCACCATCGGGCCACATCCAGCATTTCCACGACGGTTCATCCCCGCGTGTGCGGGGAACGCGGTTCGTCAGGCTCTTTTTCCTTGGTGTCCGCCGGTTCATCCCCGCGTGTGCGGGGAACGCGACGCCCATGAAAGGCGTCAGCACGGTCTCGCCGGTTCATCCCCGCGTGTGCGGGGAACGCGCACACCCCGCACTCGCGGCAGGCGTACCACGCGGTTCATCCCCGCGTGTGCGGGGAACGCATCGGCACCACCATCGCGCCAGACGGCGAGAACGGTTCATCCCCGCGTGTGCGGGGAACGCGTGCTCGTGCTCCGTCATGTCGGGCTCCAACGCGGTTCATCCCCGCGTGTGCGGGGAACGCGCCGCGATCTTTTTCAGCTTGTCGATAGTCGCCGGTTCATCCCCGCGTGTGCGGGGAACGCTACTGCCCATGGGTGCGGCCGAACGTTTGCGCCGGTTCATCCCCGCGTGTGCGGGGAACGCACCTTGCGTATTGAGCCTGACACGCTGATCGACGGTTCATCCCCGCGTGTGCGGGGAACGCCTCCGCCAGCGCGTTCGCCCGAGCGATGGCGGCGGTTCATCCCCGCGTGTGCGGGGAACGCTGCGGCGGGGTTATCGGGTGTCGCGTTGTTGTCGGTTCATCCCCGCGTGTGCGGGGAACGCGCGTTTGCCGTCGCGGTTTGATCGTTCGAGGACGGTTCATCCCCGCGTGTGCGGGGAACGCGACCAGAGCCGATACTCCGACCCTTCCGGAATCGGTTCATCCCCGCGTGTGCGGGGAACGCGGAATCAAGGCACTCTGTATATTATGTCCAGACGGTTCATCCCCGCGTGTGCGGGGAACGCCAGGCCGTGCGTTGACAGGTCGTCGATCAGGGCGGTTCATCCCCGCGTGTGCGGGGAACGCATCCGACGACGCTGATGGGCGCGATCATGCAGCGGTTCATCCCCGCGTGTGCGGGGAACGCAACGCAGAACCAGACACCGCGCTCTGCATTGACGGTTCATCCCCGCGTGTGCGGGGAACGCGTTCTGCGCGCTGCTGGCCGGATTGGGGGCGGCGGTTCATCCCCGCGTGTGCGGGGAACGCGACCGCGCCATCGTGCGGCCGGATGAAGTCGGCGGTTCATCCCCGCGTGTGCGGGGAACGCTTCCACCCCGCGAGTCGTTGCGTATCGTAACGAGGTTCATCCCCGCGTGTGCGGGGAACGCGCTGCCGAAGTCGCAGTGCTGAAAGGGCAAACCGGTTCATCCCCGCGTGTGCGGGGAACGCACCACATGCCGCTGCAGCGTGTTGCTCAGCGCCGGTTCATCCCCGCGTGTGCGGGGAACGCGAACCCCTGCACACCGTCACCACCCGCGACCGCGGTTCATCCCCGCGTGTGCGGGGAACGCGATCCCGCGAACCGTCGTCAGCCCGTACCGGTCGGTTCATCCCCGCGTGTGCGGGGAACGCTAATGCAGTGCTTGGTTGATAACTCTGGCCAGCGGTTCATCCCCGCGTGTGCGGGGAACGCACCAGAAAACCCCGGTGCGAACTCGGCACGGACGGTTCATCCCCGCGTGTGCGGGGAACGCGGATCGCCGGTCACGTCGTCGGGTACGATCAACGGTTCATCCCCGCGTGTGCGGGGAACGCTTCTCACTTTGTGAGACGCGAACATGATCGACCGGTTCATCCCCGCGTGTGCGGGGAACGCGCCGCCGCCGTCGCCGTCGCCGGGTCCGTTGCCGGTTCATCCCCGCGTGTGCGGGGAACGCGTGGCGATGCCTGGGCGCGACCACGATTGATCGCGGTTCATCCCCGCGTGTGCGGGGAACGCGCGAAAACGAATACGTCCCGCCTTCGTTCGATCCGGTTCATCCCCGCGTGTGCGGGGAACGCTTTTCGATGCCCTCGCGTACGCGGTGCATGTCCGGTTCATCCCCGCGTGTGCGGGGAACGCTGTGCCGGTGCAGTGGCGCATCGAGCTGATGCAGGTTCATCCCCGCGTGTGCGGGGAACGCTCGATGTGCCGTTCTGAGCCAACCGAAGCCGACGGTTCATCCCCGCGTGTGCGGGGAACGCGAGTCAGACGCTTGCGCCCTCGCCTGATCCAGCGGTTCATCCCCGCGTGTGCGGGGAACGCCCCTCGACCGGTATGACCGCCCCGAGTAGGGGCGGTTCATCCCCGCGTGTGCGGGGAACGCTTCGGGGTAAGCCCAGAGCCGATACTCGGAGCCGGTTCATCCCCGCGTGTGCGGGGAACGCCTGCTTTTGCAGTTCGTCGCTCAGCGCCGTGACGGTTCATCCCCGCGTGTGCGGGGAACGCTCGCGGCTGACGCCTTCCCACGTCGAAATGGTCGGTTCATCCCCGCGTGTGCGGGGAACGCGCCGACTGCCACCGGTTTATGAACCCGAACACCGGTTCATCCCCGCGTGTGCGGGGAACGCGAATGCGCAGGCGATGCGCAAGTTTGCAGGGGCGGTTCATCCCCGCGTGTGCGGGGAACGCTCCGTGCTAAGCGCCGCACCGTCTAGCTTGATCGGTTCATCCCCGCGTGTGCGGGGAACGCGCCAAATGCGAGTCGACTGGTATCGCCAGCGGCGGTTCATCCCCGCGTGTGCGGGGAACGCGTCGGGGCCGAGCGGTCCCCACGTTTGGAACTCGGTTCATCCCCGCGTGTGCGGGGAACGCACCGTTTGCAGGCGGCGGCGCGGGGGGAGGTTCGGTTCATCCCCGCGTGTGCGGGGAACGCCGGGCCGCTCGCCCCCTGCATGTAGAGCACGACGGTTCATCCCCGCGTGTGCGGGGAACGCGCCAAGTACGGCACCACCACGGCGCGGGAAGACGGTTCATCCCCGCGTGTGCGGGGAACGCGAACTGTTCCAGTTGATTGCCGACACGCCTGACGGTTCATCCCCGCGTGTGCGGGGAACGCTTGGTGCTGCGCGACATCGCGCAGGAAGTCGGCGGTTCATCCCCGCGTGTGCGGGGAACGCGCAGTAGCCGCCGCCGCTGACCCACTTGTCGGCGGTTCATCCCCGCGTGTGCGGGGAACGCTACGTCCGACGAAACAGAATCGCGCGCCAGTTCGGTTCATCCCCGCGTGTGCGGGGAACGCCATCGGCCCAGTGGTACTAACTGGGGTTGTCCCGGTTCATCCCCGCGTGTGCGGGGAACGCACGTGCGTGATCGATCCGCATCGCGTTTGTGTCGGTTCATCCCCGCGTGTGCGGGGAACGCGCAGCAAATACCGCGATATTCCGCTGGACGCCCGGTTCATCCCCGCGTGTGCGGGGAACGCCCCATCAGCGTCGTCGGATCGCACTGCAGCAACGGTTCATCCCCGCGTGTGCGGGGAACGCGCGACCCATGCACACCGCATCGGTTTTGCAGGCGGTTCATCCCCGCGTGTGCGGGGAACGCTTGTTCCATGCAGCAATCGCATCAGCCCGCGTCGGTTCATCCCCGCGTGTGCGGGGAACGCGAAGGGGTCCGGCCTGGGGTTCCCGATTACATCCGGTTCATCCCCGCGTGTGCGGGGAACGCAGGGTCGACCATTACCGGTTTGTCCTGTCCGGCGGTTCATCCCCGCGTGTGCGGGGAACGCAGCGCAGCCGCACGTCGTCGGCTAACTGGAAACGGTTCATCCCCGCGTGTGCGGGGAACGCGCCGACCGGCAAATCATCGTCGGGTTTCTCCGCGGTTCATCCCCGCGTGTGCGGGGAACGCCGGACGAACTTCTCTGATGAACTCGCGGAACTCGGTTCATCCCCGCGTGTGCGGGGAACGCCGGACGAACTTCTCTGATGAACTCGCGGAACTCGGTTCATCCCCGCGTGTGCGGGGAACGCCGAAACACTGCGCGAACTGGTGCCACGTCGCGCGGTTCATCCCCGCGTGTGCGGGGAACGCACTTTCGGCGAAGTGCTCCACACGAATGACGACGGTTCATCCCCGCGTGTGCGGGGAACGCTTCGCCTGATCCGCGAGGCTAATCAACACCGACGGTTCATCCCCGCGTGTGCGGGGAACGCGTCCGCAGGCGTGACACGAGGAGCCGTCAGCCCGGTTCATCCCCGCGTGTGCGGGGAACGCTTCGGATACTGCATCGCCAAACGCAGCAACGCCGGTTCATCCCCGCGTGTGCGGGGAACGCTATCGCCAATCTGCAGGCACAGCCGAGAAAGGCGGTTCATCCCCGCGTGTGCGGGGAACGCGGGTGGCCGGCCAGATTGCGCGTCACCGCCGCCGGTTCATCCCCGCGTGTGCGGGGAACGCGATGATTGGCGTGGCAAACTTTGACCCGGAGGCGGTTCATCCCCGCGTGTGCGGGGAACGCGCGACGCAAGTGGCCAGCGACGCCCTCACCACCGGTTCATCCCCGCGTGTGCGGGGAACGCATGGAACACGCAGCGATGCCACTCGGTGCGCTCGGTTCATCCCCGCGTGTGCGGGGAACGCCTGCTGGGGCCGGTCGATCTGCGATTTCATATCGGTTCATCCCCGCGTGTGCGGGGAACGCGGGTCCGCGTTGGCACTTCTCGCGGACAACCTCGGTTCATCCCCGCGTGTGCGGGGAACGCCAGTTTGACGTTCTCCACGGAAGTGCTGTCCGGCGGTTCATCCCCGCGTGTGCGGGGAACGCTTTTTGCTGCGCGGCTTCGAACGCCGCCTTCTCGGTTCATCCCCGCGTGTGCGGGGAACGCTCCTCGGTCGCTCCGTCCGGCCACAGCGATGCCGGTTCATCCCCGCGTGTGCGGGGAACGCAAGCTGTGCCCTGCCAGCGCCTCGACGATCAGCGGTTCATCCCCGCGTGTGCGGGGAACGCGCCGAACTCGGCGCACCGAAGGTCACCAAAGACGGTTCATCCCCGCGTGTGCGGGGAACGCGAGTTCGTGCGCCTCTGGAACAACGCGGCAAACGGTTCATCCCCGCGTGTGCGGGGAACGCGTACGCGCTCGGGGAGGCTGGCGTTGACGTCGCGGTTCATCCCCGCGTGTGCGGGGAACGCCGAATCCGCTCGGTTGCGTTCAAGCGAAAATGCGGTTCATCCCCGCGTGTGCGGGGAACGCGCGATATCTCGCCTCGTACCAGCAGCCGATCCACGGTTCATCCCCGCGTGTGCGGGGAACGCACCGTCGGCCGTCCCACGTGTTCACCGACCGACGGTTCATCCCCGCGTGTGCGGGGAACGCACTCGCTCGGGCAATTTTCGCTGGCGGGGAATCGGTTCATCCCCGCGTGTGCGGGGAACGCTCGCCCGCACTTCGTCGGTCAACAGGTATTGGCGGTTCATCCCCGCGTGTGCGGGGAACGCGTTGAGGGACTTAGCCATTGATCACCCCGCCGCGGTTCATCCCCGCGTGTGCGGGGAACGCGGACGTGCCCAGGGTCAGCGAGTCGATCATGCCGGTTCATCCCCGCGTGTGCGGGGAACGCGACACGTTGGTGACGTTGGCCCAACTGTCGCCCGGTTCATCCCCGCGTGTGCGGGGAACGCGCTGGTGGTGGCGAACTTGCGTGCCAGCGCGCCGGTTCATCCCCGCGTGTGCGGGGAACGCGGCGCTGCACTACCGGGGCCGCAATCTGGTGCCGGTTCATCCCCGCGTGTGCGGGGAACGCTCCTTCAGCGCGTAACCCATCAACGGCCAAATCGGTTCATCCCCGCGTGTGCGGGGAACGCAGCCGGTGAACCGTCGCCTCCGCGGCCTGCACCGGTTCATCCCCGCGTGTGCGGGGAACGCGAAAACGGTCGCGATAACCCATCGGTCCAGTTCGGTTCATCCCCGCGTGTGCGGGGAACGCGCCGGTCTGGATGTTGTCGCCCACGCGGTTGCCGGTTCATCCCCGCGTGTGCGGGGAACGCCTCAATGCCCGCGCTGACCTCGGCCAGCGAGGCGGTTCATCCCCGCGTGTGCGGGGAACGCATCAGCTTGATTTCGATGCCCCACTGGCCCTGCGGTTCATCCCCGCGTGTGCGGGGAACGCGCCTTCGTCATCCAGTCCAGCGTCTCTGACCTCGGTTCATCCCCGCGTGTGCGGGGAACGCGCTCTGCGGATTTCGCGAGTTCGGCTGCGCGCGCGGTTCATCCCCGCGTGTGCGGGGAACGCTCGGAAGAAGTTCATGCGGCACCGCCTTTCGACGGTTCATCCCCGCGTGTGCGGGGAACGCGTCGGCACCCGACAGCATCGTGTTGATCACGTCGGTTCATCCCCGCGTGTGCGGGGAACGCGCGGTTGGGGTTGAGATTCATGGCGCCAACGCCGGTTCATCCCCGCGTGTGCGGGGAACGCGTAGCGCAGGCAGGTGGGGCGCAGTGGGCAGGCGGTTCATCCCCGCGTGTGCGGGGAACGCACCGATCTGGCACATCTTCACTTCGAAGTGCCCGGTTCATCCCCGCGTGTGCGGGGAACGCTTGGTGCTGCGCGACATCGCGCAGGAAGTCGGCGGTTCATCCCCGCGTGTGCGGGGAACGCGTTGTAGGCAACGAGCTGCGAGCCCTGCGTGGCGGTTCATCCCCGCGTGTGCGGGGAACGCGACGGCAGGACGTGGGAGCAATTCCCATGACCCGGTTCATCCCCGCGTGTGCGGGGAACGCATCGGGTTTTTGCAGGCGATTGATGGCGTGGACGGTTCATCCCCGCGTGTGCGGGGAACGCGGAATGTGGCAGCACTTAAGCCGCCTCGCCGACGGTTCATCCCCGCGTGTGCGGGGAACGCGCCTGGGTGGGTTTCGTTGATGGGGTGCTTGGCGGTTCATCCCCGCGTGTGCGGGGAACGCACTCAGGGCACTACCTGCGCGATCTGCGCTGACGGTTCATCCCCGCGTGTGCGGGGAACGCCTGCATCCATCGCCCGCCACACTTTGCCAAACCGGTTCATCCCCGCGTGTGCGGGGAACGCGCCGTTTGGGCCGATGGCGACAGCATGGCCGACGGTTCATCCCCGCGTGTGCGGGGAACGCCCTCAAGCAGGTGTTGCCAACCTGATGCTGACCGGTTCATCCCCGCGTGTGCGGGGAACGCACTCGACGCCGGTAGGTCCGTTACTGACATTGCGGTTCATCCCCGCGTGTGCGGGGAACGCGTACCGAGCGCGCGCCGTCTTCAGGTTCTATGCGGTTCATCCCCGCGTGTGCGGGGAACGCACCGATTTTCTGGCTCGTAGCGCATCTGCATGCGGTTCATCCCCGCGTGTGCGGGGAACGCAGGCCATGACACAGAAAACCGATTTTCAAACTCGGTTCATCCCCGCGTGTGCGGGGAACGCGGCGTGCTGTGGGCATCGCCAGACTGCAAACACGGTTCATCCCCGCGTGTGCGGGGAACGCCTGGTTGATCGGGCTGGACTCGCTGTCACCCCCGGTTCATCCCCGCGTGTGCGGGGAACGCGACGGCAGGACGTGGGAGCAATTCCCATGACCCGGTTCATCCCCGCGTGTGCGGGGAACGCGAACTGGCTCGCCTGACACAGCGAGTCGACGACGGTTCATCCCCGCGTGTGCGGGGAACGCTCTCACTACTCCTCATCTACTGATGGTAGTTGCGGTTCATCCCCGCGTGTGCGGGGAACGCCGTCCTCGTGATCAAGGAATGCCGTGATCTGGCGGTTCATCCCCGCGTGTGCGGGGAACGCGCTCTACGCCACCCGAGGACACTGATATGCGACGGTTCATCCCCGCGTGTGCGGGGAACGCGAACCCCTGCACACCGTCACCACCCGCGACCGCGGTTCATCCCCGCGTGTGCGGGGAACGCTGAGATATCGGCAACCCGCACACCGGGTAAGTCGGTTCATCCCCGCGTGTGCGGGGAACGCCCCTTGGGCTGGAACATGTCGCCCAGCGAGGCCGGTTCATCCCCGCGTGTGCGGGGAACGCTCGGTGCCGTTTGTGCTGGGCGATGCGTACACCGGTTCATCCCCGCGTGTGCGGGGAACGCGAAAACGACGTGGCGCTGTCTGGGTTGTTCTACGGTTCATCCCCGCGTGTGCGGGGAACGCGCCACCCGAAAGGGTGCGACCAAGCGTTACACCGGTTCATCCCCGCGTGTGCGGGGAACGCACGATTACCTCGACCTCCGCCCGTCGATCTGGCGGTTCATCCCCGCGTGTGCGGGGAACGCGCGTTGCGAGCATTTATTGATTCACAAAATAGCGGTTCATCCCCGCGTGTGCGGGGAACGCGTAACCCCACGTCAGCGCCCCACCCGCGCTGTCGGTTCATCCCCGCGTGTGCGGGGAACGCATCCTTGAACAGCACCGCCAGTCCGCTGATCTGCGGTTCATCCCCGCGTGTGCGGGGAACGCCCGAGCGATTCGAGCAGTGCGTCCACGGATGCCGGTTCATCCCCGCGTGTGCGGGGAACGCGTCTGCTCGGGATGAAAATCACCACGCACAGCCGGTTCATCCCCGCGTGTGCGGGGAACGCCGGTCATGTCGGGCCTCAGAATGGGATTTCGTCGGTTCATCCCCGCGTGTGCGGGGAACGCCCCTTCTGCGCATCCGTGGCGCCCTTGGCACCCGGTTCATCCCCGCGTGTGCGGGGAACGCTCGATGCTGATGCGGCGGAAATTCTTGGCAGCCGGTTCATCCCCGCGTGTGCGGGGAACGCGATGGACTGCTAGGCATGCAGTCTCCGAGCTGGCGGTTCATCCCCGCGTGTGCGGGGAACGCGCATACCCACCCCCGTGCGTGTAGCCCAAATGCGGTTCATCCCCGCGTGTGCGGGGAACGCGCTGGAGCACGCCGCATGACCCACCTACTCGCCGGTTCATCCCCGCGTGTGCGGGGAACGCACTTCTTCCATCTTTTTGATTTACCAACCAAAAATCCGGCTTTGAAATTCTACCGAATTTTCGCCGGTCATCTTGCCGGGGTTTGTTTGCTTGTCAAAGAGCATTTTTCGCGTCCGGTGCGAGGAAGCTGACGAGCTTCACGCCGTCCATTTCGATCGGCACTCGTCGATTGCTGCCCAAGGTTTCAAAGTCGAAGCCCGCCTCGTTCCGGGCGGGCCAAGCGATCACGGCGTTGCCTTCGCCGATGCCTGCGTTGACGTGTTCCCAGATGTGCTCGCGGAGTTTGTGCGAGTAGCTGCCCACGTAGACACCCGCGCGAATTTCCAGCAACCAGATCGCCAGGCGTCCGCGCAAGCGCGGTGGGGCGTTCTCAAGCACGATGACCAGCATCGCCAATACTCTCCGGGTTGGGAATGGCGGGACCGACTTGCTCTTCCGATGCCACAGGCGGGGTGATCTCGCCTGCCGCGAGCATGTCCTCGATGCCGGGGATGATGCGTTCCAACAACCGCGTCTCGCGAAACACGTCGCGGCAGGCCAAACGCACTGCCTGTTCGGGATGCGTCGGCTGTTTGGCGGCGATGCGGAATGCGAGTGGCACCACGGTATCGAACTTGTAGACGTCGGCCACGTCGTACACGAAGGACAGTGGTTTGCCGGTGTGGATGAAGCCAATCGCGGGCGCATAGCCTGCGGCAAGAACGGCGGCTTCGGTCACACCGTACAGACACGCGGTGGCGGCAGACAGGCAACGGTTGGGCAGGTCGCCTTTGTCCCAATCCTGCGTGTCGTAGTTGCGCGCCTTCCAGGTGACGCCATAACGGGCGGCGATGCGTTTGTAGGTTTCGCGCACCCGCGCACCTTCGATGCCACGCAACTGTTCCACCGAACGTCGCTGCGGTGGCTCTTCGCCGAATCGCAGTGCATACATGCGGCGGACGACTTTCAGGCGCAGAACATCATCCAGCGCAAGACGGGCCTGATACAGCAGCTTGTCGGAGCGCGCGCCGCCAGGCTGACCGGCTGAGTAAAGACGCACACCCGCCTCGCCGATCCAGACCAGCAAGGTGCCCACTCGGGCCGCCAGTGCACAGGCCGCATGAGAAACACGCGTGCCGGGTTCCAACATCAGGCAAGCGACACCGCCAATCGGGATATGGGTGCGAACACCGGTCTTGTCGACGACCACGAAGGCACCGTCCAGCACATCGAGATGACCATACTCGACGTACAGAATCGAAAGGCGCTCCTTGAGCGGGATGGGTTTGAGCGGCGGAAGCAGATCGGCCATCAGTGAAAATCGTCCTCGCGTTGATGGCGTACAGCCAGAATCGTCACGGTTTCGCCGGTTTCGATTTCGTACAGCGCGACATAGCCCGCTCTACCGAATTCGATCAGCATTTCGCGCAAAAACGGGTGCTCGGGCGACGCCTTTCGGCAGGCAAAGGGAAACGCACGCAGGAACAAGAACGCCTGCTCGATGGCATGCCGGGCACGCTCCGCCGCCAAGACGTCGTGCTCGGCCAGAAAGGCGAACAGACGCTGCAAATCGTCGGCGGCTGTCGGCGTCAGCCTGACCCGGTAGCTCAAGCGCCTGCGTCCCTGTCGCGCGCTTCGACCAGAATGGCATCCAGCCGGGCGAGCATGTCATCCGCGCTGACGTAATCCGACGCCGTCCTAGCCTCCTCTCTGGCGCGCAGGCCCCGCGCGATGAACTCGCGCTGGGTTTCCCGGCGTTCGATGTTCAGACGAACCGCCTCCAGCACGAAGCTGGAGAGCGTTTCCCCCTCGCGCAAGACCGATTCGGCAGCGGCCCGCAACGCGCTATCCACACGCAGGGGCGGCAAGGTGGCATTTTTCATGGCGGGACTCCACGCATTGCATATGCGATGCAGTGTAGAAGGTGGGGTCGACGCGAGCAAAGCTCGCGTCGACCAATTTTCCAGCAGGAGACCATGGGTTGGACTGTCTCATCTTGGCGATGGGGCGATAGATATCGATGCGAAAGGAAACCAGCGACAACGTGCCCGCTTTGACAAAACGCACCAACCCGCCGTTGCGGTCGCGCAGGTCAGGGATGGTGTCCGTTTGCATCGCCGTCGCTCTGATATTTCCCGCGTTCGCTTTACACATTTAGTCACGCGCGATGTCAGTTGGGAGCCGCCGCACCAGCAACAGGCCACAGCCGAAACCTTTGCCGGGTCCAACGCCGTTTTCTAGGAGAAAACGCATTTCCCCAGGATCGTTGACGCGGAGTTGTCCCTCAAATGTGCAGGTCACCAGCTTCCCCGCGCGATTGCCTTTGCGGAAATACAGCGGCGCATGCGGCAGGATGTCGGCGCTTTCGAGCGTTGCCGCCATCGCCAACTTGCGCCTTAACCAATCGCGCTGTTCGTCTTCTTTGATGAGTTGAACGCGGCAAGTTGGCGGGCGCGGCTTTCGTTCAGGCCGCTTTGCCAGTTTTTCAGCATGCCGTTCCAACTTGTCCTGCTTGTCCGCGCTCTGTGCATCAATCACAGTCTTGGTGGGGTTGGCAGTCAAGACAAATGCCAAGCGCTGCCCGGCGCTGGGTGCTGGCTGGATTTCGCGACTTCCAAGCAACAGCAACCCGTCGGCGTGCTCTGGCGCACGACGCGATTGCACCAGCAAGCGCGCAGGCCGCCCCGTGAGATGGTCTTCGACACGAAACAGGAATCCCTGCCTCTCTTCTTCCTGGTTGGCGCGCGTTTCGCGATCTTCGCCCGGAAACAGTCGCCACAGTTGCCGGTGCAGGTCGTAGGGATTGCGCGCAGCCTCCCAGGGGATTTCGACGCGGCTTATGAACATGGGGTTTCCTTGTGTAGATATACGAGCCGTGTGCCGAACTGGCGTTTGCTGCCGTGCAATGGCACGTCGCGCAGACGCAAGGGCTGCCCGGATTCCAGGCTCTCGCTGTAGATCAACGCGCCGCTGCCACGGCTCGCCCGTAGCGCGGCCACACCATCGGCGGCTTCGAGTTCGCCGTCGAATAGAGGCCGCGTGGGCGGACAGGCACGTCGACCCAACGTCGGCGTATAGAGCGGGCGACGCAGGGCAACAGCGATGGTGTCCATCGTGAACGGCGCGTCTGACTTTGTGCCCACGGCGACCGTGAACGCGGCGTCGAACAGATATTCGCGCCAACTTTGGATCGTTTCGCCTTTCTTGGGGGGGCGATTCACACGGCGCGCATCGATGACCGTGTGGTAGTCGTCGATCTTGACAGTGGCCTTTGCCCTATTGACGTGTCCGTTAACCCCTAGCCGCTCGACCGTGGTGTCAACGCGCACGCTGAATTCCACGCTGGCGGCCAGCGCCGCTTGGGTGGCGTGGTCGCTGCGCTCGATGCCGAGGCAAGCCGCCAGAACACCCAGCAGCCCGCTGCGCGTGGGGTATAGATTGGATGGCCGAAAATCCTCGAAGGTGTGCGTGCCCCAAGCTTGCATCGGGCCGTCCAGGCGCAGGATCAAAAAGCGCGCCATGGCCTTATGCCTGCCCGTCGTCGACGATCCAGTTTTCCAGTTCGGCGAGCTTGCCGACGGTTTTGCCTTCGATCCCGACACCCGTTTGCAGCGAGAACGCTCGCGCTCGTTCATCCAACCCGTATGCCTGATTGATGCGGCCCCAGTAGTCCGCCAACGCGGTGATCGACGGCTTGAGAAAACCGCCGTTGCGGTCGCGCTTGATCGGTTCTTCGAATGCGTTGGCGAGCGAAATCGGCTGGTCGGCAAAACTCACCACGGCAAAATCGGCCACGTTGTGCGCGGCAAACGACTGCTGCTTGGCCGACGGCACCACGGTCGCCAATAAATGCAGCACATGACGGGCGATCGCCAGCGCCTGCGAGCGCGAATCGGCGGTTTCCGCGCTCTTCATGTCGGCGATCAGGCCCAGGTTCACCTGCAACTGTTTGAGGTTGAGGCTGGCGTAGCGGTAGAACACCCCGGAAGAAAACTGCTGAGTGTCGAGATGACCTGCACCGGTTTCGCCCGCGTCGCTGGTGAGATCGTCCACGGCGGTGAACCAATCGACGTCCTGCGGCTCGACCGCGTGCGTGGTGATGGCGTGAGCGATGGCCATGGCGCCGTCGACCGGCAGGTTGCTCATCAGGCCGCTGGTTGCCATGCGCCCGGACAGTGCAATGTCTACGGCCTGCGCCATTGCGGAGCGGAAGGGTTTCGCGTCCTTCTCAATCTGCTTTTCCAGCTTTTTCAGGTCTTGCCCTTCTTCGCCCAGCAGTTCGCAGAAATGCGCGACTTCTTCGAGTGTCCATGGCGCGACGGCATCACTGCCAGCACCGTCTGCGATGCCCTCTTTGCCCGACATCCACTCCAACGCTAGGGCTACACGCGCCGCGTCAAAGCGATCCTTCAATGCGTCGGTGAAGCGGGCTTTGAGCCGAGGCAGATCGCGGGTGCGTACTGAAGGTTCACCTAAATGTTGACCGTAGTAGGTGCTGGTGCGAATCGCGCGTTTGAGGGACTGGCTTGACACACGCACTCGGTTGACTCCACCGAAGACCGCCGTCTTCTGCATGTTCATGTCGTCGCGGTTCAGACACGACGGGCTGTGCGAAATCAGCACATGGAAGTTGATGAAATTCTTGGCGGACATCACTTGTCTCCTTTGGCGGGGCTGAATTGGGCGAGGTAGTAGTCTTCGACGAGCTGACGCTTGCTAAGCGGATTCCAGTACCAGAGTGATTTCCCGAACTCCTCCCAGTTCACGGCAGGTTCGATGTGCGTCAACAGTCGGCGCAACTGAATCAAATCCAGCGGCGAATGCGCGCGGGCGACCTGCGACACGCGCGCCTCGCTGACATTCTGTTTGGCGAGCTGTGCGCCCAGCGATTTGGCCTTCGCGTCGTGTTTGCAACACGGCAACAAAAACGCGAGTCGCACATGGCGGTCGTCCGGCCTCTGGCCGGGGAACAGACGATATAGAGCTGGGCACAGACTGACGTCCTCCAGGTCCGGCGCACGTCGCAGCTTGGCGCGCTCGCCGTTTGAAAACGCCTCGCTATCAAAGCGCGCCCTTAGCGCGACGAAATCCGGCAATTCGGAACTCATGCGGTTTCCTCCATCAGTTTTTTCAGATCCATGTTGAGCGCGCGGCGCGACCAGGCGATGACCGGGATCAACTCGGGTTTCAAGGCGTAGGGATTGGTCAGCTCTTCAAAAATGTCACGACAGTGGTCTGCCATTTTCTGCGCGTAGGCACGCCGCGCTTCGCCCCATTCACGGAAAGTCCCATCGCTGGAAAAGGTTTGGTGGATGAGGCTTTCGGTGCGGGCAAAAAAAAGTTTTTCAGCAGTCTCATGCACCGCTGCGCCCAATCCTTTGAGTCCCTTGTCCTTGTTGCCCTGCACGGCGAAATAGAGCTTGCCGCGCAAGGCCTTTTTTGCGTCCTTTCCAAGTTCAACCAACTGGGACAGGCGCCTTTCCTTGCCCCACCCGGGTGCCAGGCCGATCAATTCATGCCGCCGTTCCAGCACCGAGGCCTGATTGGTACGGTAGCCACCGATCTGGAGGTTGAGTTGCTCGCCATCGCCCATCGCCGCGAACTGGCTGATTGGCCCAGCGGGGCTTGAGCCCGCCTTCGCGTCCTTGTCGTCCATCCCGCGTGGGATGACAAACTCGCTCAACTGCGTCCAGGCCGGTGCGGTCGTGGTGAAGCTGGCGAAGCGCTGCTCCAACACACCCTTTTTGAGCGCCATGTTCATCGCTCCGTGCGGGTGCGGCCACACGCCTTCGACCGTGAAGTTGAACTTCTCCTTGAGAAACGCCCGGTAACCCGCGGACGGCTCTCCACCCAGCACATCGCAGGTGCGGGTTTGTTCGGCCTTGACCAGCTCGACATGCGCGGGCTGCCAGAACAAGCCGCGCATCAGCCCGATCTGGTTCCAGTGGATCGTCGATTTTTCGGCGATGGGCGACACCCATGTCGGTTGATCCTCGGCAGGGCCGGGCGCGAAGATCTGTCGTTCTGACACACGCGGGCGGGTCAGCACGTTGCGCCAGACCATGCGGCGCAAATCGCGGTCGAACACCAGCGTGGTAATCGGCGCGCCGCCGCGCAGACTGCCCTTGAAGCCACCGCCGAAGCTGGGGCAATTGCTCGCCTGATTGAACAAGGCAATCGCCGCGACCGGGCCGCTGATCTGGCCGACCTCGCCCGCTTCGTTGAAGAACGCATGGTTGTTGCCTTCCGGCAGGCCGATCAACAGCTTCTGGATCGGCGTCGGTTCTGCCGCCTTGACGCCACGCGTCTGCATGAATGGCTGGGTGGGGTGATCGAGATCGAACCAGTCGAGAAAAGGCGCGATGCCTGCGTCGAAATCCGCCTGCGATAACGGCGCGGCGAGGCGTTGGCGTAAGGCCGCGTCGTCCTCCGACAGAAACATCACCTGCGTCATGCACACCAGCAGTTGCAGGCAGGCCAGCTCCAGATCGTCGCGCGGCAGGCTGATTTGCCAGTTCTGACCCGGCTCGCAGAGCAGGTCGCGGTAGGTCAGCAACCGGAATGCGCCTGCGCCGTCATCGGCGCGGACGGGAATCCAGGGGACTTCAAGCAGATTCATGGTTTTCCTCCCAACATCCAGATGGCAAATAGCGACACTGCACACATCGCCAAGACCGCGATCGCCGCCACGTCAAAAGGCTTTATGTCATTGATTGTGCGCATAAAACGCGTCATCGCATTTAGAAGATCGACCATACCCTGTCTCCGACCCAGCAAGTTTCGGTGGCAGCGTAACAATGACACATTGTGCAGTCAAGTAAGTAACAGCTCTTAAATTTACTCGAAAATCTTGCTACCATGGCGCAGTTCCCCTTCCGTTGGGGATGAACCGTAAGTCACAGCACTACGCTGAGCGTTGCGGTCCGGTTCCCCACAGCGTGGGGCTGAAGTCAGGCGGGCTCGTCTCGCCTGACCTTCTCCAATCCAAAATCCGCCGAGTAGCGGAATTTTCCTTCCGTGTCGAACCGACCCCCGTCGCAATCCGTTGACATCAATAGCTGATGACACCCGGCGAGTAACCCCTCGCTATCGACCGCGCAAGCGCGCAACAGCTCTCTCCAACTGGCGGGAACAGGGATCGTATTCAGATTTATCACCTCAGCCCGAACTTGCTCCAAGATTCCGCTGATCAAGCTCCCATCAAGTAAACATCCGTCAGCATTCAGCGGAAGCACACTCAGGCTCATTTCGCCGTCTCGGGTGAGGCTGGTAATTTCTCCTTCCTGATCGCGAAAAGTTCTCCAAGGCATGGTCGTGAGTTGCAGGGCCTTTTGTGTGCTGCTCGCCTGCCCCTGCTTCCAGCTCAAATAACCTCCGATGACTTTTTCAGATTCGTCATCTGCGCATTCCGGGTCATACACCTTCTCGATCCAATCGCGGTAGGCCTCGGGGAACACCACGCTGTCTTGCTGGTTCAGCAGCGCGTCGGTGCGCCACAGCACCCGCGCGTTGCCATAAATCAGTTCGAACACGCCGTAGTCATCGCGCTCGACGGTCAGCACGGTGCAGTGCGGGGTTTCGAAGCCAAGCGGGCGCTGGTCGCGCTGATGGCGATGCAGTCGACCGAGACGTTGGAACAGCAGATCGACCGGACAAATCTGGGTAATCAGCCAGTCGAAATCGAGGTCGAGGCTTTGTTCGACGACTTGGGTGGCGACCAGAATCCGTCCTGACGTGCGCGGGGCTTCGCGTCCGTAGTGTTTGAGGACCGCAGCTTCCTTGTCCTGACGATCGATGAAACGGTAACGGGCGTGAAAGATGTCCACCGCAATTTCTGGACAGTCGCGCGTGCGTTCGCGCAGGGTACGCGCCAACCGCTGCGCGTCGTCGACGAGATTGACGACGATAGCGACGAGTGCGCCGCTCTGGGCCGCGCTGACGATACGCGTCAGTAGCTCCCCGTCCGGGTAAGCACCCGCTCGTCGCAGGTGTTCTAGGCCAACCTCACGGTGTTGCGGCCGGTGTTCGTCTGCCACCGTCAGCGGTGTGGACAACGCTCCATTGGCGTGCCATAGCGCGGGGTAAGGCGCTTCTTTCTCATGAGTCGCGTGCGAATTCCAGGCCGCCAGCAGCTTGTCGCGCAGCGGCGTGGAGAGCGTGGCCGAGAGCAGCACGGCACTGCCGCCGCAGGCGTGCTGACTCCTGAGCACTTCGCCGAGCAGGCCGTACATATAGGCGTCGTAGGCGTGGACTTCGTCGACGATCAGCACCGATTTGTTGAGGCCGAAACCGCGCACGAACTTGTGCCGCACCGGCAACACCGAGAGCAGAACCTGATCGACGGTGCAGACGCCGATTTGCCCAAGAAATACACGCTTGCGGCTGCTCGCAAGCCAGGCGGCGCATTGCACGCTGGCTTCGATATCGCCTTGGCGAGAGCGCCGCTGACCGCGTTCGATGAGGTGCTGAAAACCCGTATTGAAGTTGCGCTTGCCGTGCGCCAGCACGACGTTGGCGGAGCCGAAAACTTTGACAGCGAAGCGATTTACGCGCTCGAACATGGCGTTGGCCGTGGCTTGCGTCGGTAGCGCAAAGACGATGCTGTCGGCCATGCCCGCACCAAGCAGGCGCCAAGCGTAGGCCAGCGCGGCCTCGGTCTTGCCGCTGCCTGTCGGCGCTTCGATCAGGGTCAACCCAGGTGTTATCGGCAAGGTGTCGACCAGCGTCTGGATGCCGCGCGGCGCTTCATCACCGGCGAGCAGCGCGGTCAGTCCAGCGTAGTCCTGCGCAGGTGCGAGCAAGCCGTAGCGGGTCAGCATGCGGCTCGATTCGATGTGTTCACGCCGCTCGCGCAGGTAATTCGCTGGCGCTACGCCGGGGGATCGGTAGGCGAACTCGTCGGCATTCGAACCCAACCAGTCGCAGCTCGCACAAAACCCGGCCAGCAGAGCGCGGGCGGGAAGGGAGCAAGCCGGCGGAACGTCTTGCAGGCTCAAGCCAGCAGGGTGAAGAAACAGGATTTCCAGCGCAGTGACGAGCGCGTGTCGGGTGGCACAGTCGTGGTCGATCAGCGCGCCTGTGGCATCGGTATCTATTTCCAACTTCCGAAAGTTTCCAGGAGCAGGATAGTCGCCGTGATGCCCCGTAACAGCCGCCATCCAGTTGTTCCAACGCGTCCAGATAGGTTGTTCATTCACATCATCGTTCGTACTCAGCCAGCTTTGGTATTCCAGCTTCGCCCAGGCAATCCCGGCATGGCCGTGGTCGAAGCTGCGGATTTCGCCCTGGGTCAGACCGTGATGTTCGTCCAGACACATCCATGCCTCTGTTAACGCGTCCGGCGCTTTTAGCTGGAATCGAATATCGGCCTTACCGATGTCGTGCAAAGAGACAAAGAACAGCAGCCATGCACGCAAATGCGCTTCGGACTCGACCTGAAATGCTCGACAGAACACTCGGCGTAGCGCGGGACAAGTATCCCACCAGACACTCGCCACAGCCGCCACATCCAGCATGTGATAGATCAGCGGGTGCCAGTTCGGACCTTGTGGTCGGTTGGCATCGGCTTTTCCCCAGTATTGAAAAACGCTGAATTCGCTGTCCATGGCCGGACTATATACACGGCTCAGTCTCAGGACGTGAGACAGCCCTGGGATTTGAGTCGAGCAATTTTCGGATCAACGCGCCGGATTAGCGTGATGCGCAACGCCCATCTCTCCTTGCGTGAGAGCGGTCGAACATTGCATTTCGACGCGGTTGCCCTCTCCCCAACCCCTCTCCCGCGAGTAGAGAGGGGCTAAGGTTCGGCTAGCTGACGCACTGCGCCAATCCGTTGCATTGCCCCCGGTATTTCAAATCAACGGGGCAAACAATTCCGCCAGGTCGTCTTCGCCGAATTTGACTTGGGTGCTACTGCCGCCATCGAGTACGGCGGCGGCGAGGTCGGCTTTGCGGGCTTGCATGGCCTGGATTTTTTCTTCGACGGTGCCGCTGCAGAGCAGTTTGTAGACGAAGACGGGCTTGTCCTGGCCGATGCGGTGGCTGCGGTCGGTGGCCTGGTTTTCCACCGCCGGGTTCCACCATGGGTCGTAGTGGATGACGGTGTCGGCAGCCGTGAGATTAAGGCCGACGCCGCCGGCTTTCAGGCTGATCAGGAAGATCGGTACGTCGCCGGTCTGGAAGCGCTCGACCAGTGGTGCGCGATCCTTGGTCTGGCCGGTGAGCATCAGCGGGGTGTGGCCGCGTTCGCGCAACGCTTTGTCGATCAACGCGAGCATTTCGGCAAATTGCGAGAACACCAGCACGCGACGGCCTTCGTCGACGAGGTTGTCGAGCAGGTCGAGCAGCAGATCGAGCTTGGCCGAGCCATCGACCTGGCGGGCGTGTTCGAGTTTGACGAGGCG
>Ga0209066_10001192_pt1 | contig 35342 bp, 29 predicted proteins | sample All_14_2_FD_187198 | JGI IMG/M metagenome (GOLD analysis project Ga0209066, IMG submission 187198) | Freshwater microbial communities in response to fracking from Pennsylvania, USA - Allegheny Zone_MetaG_DW_15 (SPAdes) (version 2) ... | reverse complement strand
GGATCAGGCCGGACCTCGAAGGTACGAACATAGCCGCCCAGCGCGTTCACGTCCGCGACGCCGGGCACTGTGCGCAGCGCCGGGCGGATCGTCCAGTCGAGCAGTTCGCGTTTCTGCTGGAGAGACAGCGGCCCTTCGATCGTGAACATGTAGACGTCGGACAGGGGCGTCGAGATCGGCGCGAGACCGCCGGTCACGGCAGCAGGCAGATCGCCCGTCACGCCCGCCAGCCGTTCGGCGACCTGTTGGCGCGCCCAGTAGATGTCGGTGCCGTCGGTAAAGTCGATGGTTATGTCGGCGATGGCATATTTGGCGCTCGAGCGCAGGATCGCCTGGTTGGGAATGCCGAGCATCTCCGTCTCGATCGGCGTGATGACGCGGCTCTCGACCTCCTCCGGCGTCATGCCGGGGGCTTTGAGGATCAGCTTCACCTGGGTCTGCGCGATGTTGGGATAGGCATCGACCGGCAAGTTGACAAAAGCCCAGACCCCGAGCCCGGCCGTGGCGGCGGCAAGGATCAGGACGAGCAGACGATAGGACAGCGCGGTGGCGACAAGCGAACGCAGCATCGGGAGAGCCTATTGCGCGGTGGCGAGCGCCTTGAGCGCGCTCGTACCGGAAACCACCACCTGTTCACCGGGCCTGATCCCGGAGAGCAGCACCGTGCGGCCATCACTGCCGCCGCCGCCGGTCACGGCGCGCACGGCAAAGCCGCCGCGCGCGGTCACGAACACAACCGGCTTGCCGTCGATCATGGTGACCGCCGTATCGGGCACGCTGACCGCGCCCGCCGGCGCCGGGCCGACGATGACGATGCTGGTTGCGCGCCCCGCGACAACACCGGGTCCGGCCGGAATCTCCGCCTTGAGGCCGGCCGAACGGGTCGCGGGATCGATGGCCGTTCCCACCGCGACGATCCGGCCGGTGAGGTTGGGAAGTAGCCGCACGCTCATGCCGGGGCGCACTTGCCCGATCAGCCGTTCGGGCAATTGGCCGACCACTTCATAGCGATCCGTCGCGTCGATCACATAGGGCGCGGTGGTGCCGTCCACCGGATTGCCGGTCTGGATGGAGGCGCTGGTGACGCGACCCGCGATAGGAGCCGTCAGCGTATAGGAGCCGCTGGCGCCATGACCGCCCACCATCGCCAGGATGCGCGACTTTTCCGAAACGTCGGCGCGAGCCTCGGCTGCGATGGCATTGGCTTCGTCAGCGCGCGCGCCTGCGATGATGCCTTCGCGGCTGAGCAGGGAGAGCCGCGCGGCATTGGCCTCGGCTACGCCACGCCGCGCGTTCGCGCGGCTGAGGTCCGCGCCGATCGTCAGCACGTCGCGGCTGGCGATGATCGCCAGCGGCTGGCCCCGCCGCACGCTGTCGCCCTCGACCACGAGAGTCCGCAACACGGTGCCGGGAAAGGTCGCGGCCACCGCCACCCGGGCGTTGGCGGGAGGCTCGATCATCGCGGGGATGGTGGCGAGCGCCGCATCCGCGGCTGCCGTCGCGGGCATAAGGCGGATACCCATCTGCGCGGCGCGGCGCGCATCCACCGCCAGGATCCCATCTGTCGGTTGGGCGTTGCTTGCCGGCGCGGAGTTGCCCGTCTCGACCGGCCGACTGGCGAACCACCACAGGCCTGATAGAATCAAGGCGATCGTCGCGGCGCCCGCAATGAGGGTGTATCGTCTGGACATGCGCTCGGGCTAGGGAGCGTTCCTGACCGAACCCTGACGGGATATGAGGATTGAAGATCAGGTCGCGGGAAAACGCAGCACCAGTTCACGGTCGGCCGGATCGGTCTCAAGCGTGCCGCCATGGGCCGCCATGATCCGGTCGACGATAGCGAGGCCGAGGCCGGCGCCATCCTTGCTCGCATGGTCGGCGCGGCGGTGGCGTTGCACAAGGTCGCGCAACCTTTCGAGCGCCAGCCCAGGGCCCTCGTCCCGCACGCCCAATAGCGCGTGGGGGCCGGCGAAGACCTGGATCGTGCCACCAGCCGGCGTCACGCGCGCGGCATTCTCGATCAGATTGCGCAGCGCTGCCGCAATCGCTTCGCGCCTGCCGTTCACGACCGCAGCCTGACCGCGGGTATCGAACGCGATCAGCTTGCCTTGTGCGATGATCCCCGGCGCCACGGCGCTGACGACCTCGCTCGCCACATCCGCGAGTGACACCTGTTCGGGAGCGGTCTGGGCGGCCTCCGCCGCGTCGATCTGCGCGAGCAGCATGAGTTGGTCGATCAGCCGGCGCATGGCCGCCACGTCTTCCTTGAGGCGCGCGGCGTCGTCATAGTCAAGCCGGTCGAGTTCGAGAGACAGGAGGGCGAGCGGCGTGCGCAACTCGTGCGCGACGTCGGCGGCGAACGCTTCCTGCCGCCGCGCGGCCTGATCGAGCCGCGCCAACAGATCGTTGACCGCATAGACGAAGGGTAGCGCCTCGGCGGGCATTTGCGACGCATCGATGCGGAACCCTCGTTCGTGGCCCTGTGCAGCCTCGATCCGGGCGGCGGCATCTTCCAGCGGTGCGAAGGCCTGGCGGATCACTCGGAGCACCATGATCGCGACGGGAACGAGCAGGACGACAAGCGGCAGAGCGACATGCTCAAGCATTTCCTTGATCGCGCGGATCATCGCCGCGCGTGCATCGAGATGTGTGAAGGTGACACTGTAGAAGAAGGCGACCGCCGCCAGCAGCAGAACGGTGCCCGCCACACCAATCAGGCCCAAACCGCGTTTGAGGCGCCGTGAGATGGAGCGCTGCACGGTCATGCCTTCCCGTCCTTCAGCATATAGCCGACACCCCGAACGGTATGGAGCGCGCCGGCCACGCCCGTGTCTTCGAGCTTGCGGCGCAGACGCGAAATGGCGGCTTCGACCGCATTGGGGGTCACCGGATCGTTGAAGCTGTAGAGCGCGTTCTCGATCACTTCGCGATGGACCACCGTGCCGGCTCGCCGCATCAGCAGTTCCAGAAGGTCCGCCTCGCGGCGCGAAAGGTCGATCTCGCGATCGCCAATGCTGGCAGAGCGGCTTGCCGTGTCGAAACGCAGCATGCCGACTTCGATGACGGGCTGGGTTCGAACGCCAGGCCGGCGCAGCAGGGCGCGGATGCGCGCGGCGAGCTCGTCGATCTCGAAGGGTTTGACGATATAATCGTCTGCGCCGGAATCGAGACCGGTGACGCGATCCTCCAGCGCCCCACGCGCGGTCTGGATGATGGCAGGCGGCATCTGCTGATATTTTCGGCGGCTCGCGAGCCAGTCGATCCCGTCGCCGTCGGGCAGGCCGAGGTCGAGTATGATGGCATCATAGCTCGCGCTGCCCATCGCAGCGTCGGCTTGTGCGAGATCATGGGCAACATCGCACACGAAGCCCCGGCGCTGAAGACCGTCGGCGATCAGTGCCGCCATTCGCTCATTATCTTCGACGATGAGAAGGCGCATGGGTTTAATGTAGACTTTCCACCAGGAACGAAAGGCAAGAAGGATTGAAGCTTTCTACCAGACCATCAACCGATGTTTTCAATCCCTTTCCTCGTGCGAACCGTGATGGGAATGGCGTTGCTGCGGCGCGAAGGCGGTCGGATCCACCATGACAATGGCGATGATTGCCAGAACGATCGCTGCGGCACCAAGTAGAGCCGCAAACAAGCCTGGTCCCCGAGCCTCACGCACATTCGGATAGAGGCTGTTCTTCTTGCGGCCGCTGATCATCGCGCGAACAAGGTTTTCGCCGGTGAGCAGCGACATCAACAGCACGGCGCCGACATGAAGCCCGATCAAAGCAAGCAGGCTGTAGGCGAGGGCTTCATGAAGGTCTTTGTCCATGCCGCCTGCCGCAACGCTGCTGCCGCTCCAGATGACGATTCCGGTCAATCCGATCAGCGCCACGACTGCGATCGCGCCCAGTGGATTATGACCCACGGAACGTCGAGGATGGCCAGCTAGAAGGTCGCGTGCATGGGTGGCGATTGCTGTTGGCCGAATGAAATTCACGAACCGGGCATGCTCGCCTCCGACGAAGCCCCAGATCAGACGGAACGCAAGCAAGGCAGCAGCAGACCATCCTGCGACCATATGCCACGATGCGATCGGACTATCGTCGTCGGAAGAGAGAAACGCGATCGAGATCGCTAGGACCAGCAGCCAATGGAATAGCCGTAGCGGCGTGTCCCAAACCTTGAATGTCCTTGTATATTCAGAATTTGTCATCACGTTCGCCTTTCCAGCTGGAAGGGCTACGGGTGTTCACTGACCGAATCCTGACGATGTGAGCAGCGTGGTTCAAACCACTGTTCCGAACAGCCTCCCGATGCCCGCGGTCGCAGCCAGGGCCAGCGCGCCCCAGAATGTGACCCGTAGGATTGATTTCATGGGGCGGGCGCCCCCGGCCCAGGCGCCAAGCGCGCCCAGCAGTGCGAGAAACAACAGGGTTGCCGCGACCTCGATTGCGACGAGGCTATCATGCGGAACGACGGCGACCAACATCAGGGGCATGAGGGCGCCTGTGCTGAAAGTTGCGGCGGATGTGAGCGCGGCCTGGATAGGGCGGGCGGTCACGACTTCGGAAATGCCGAGTTCGTCGCGGGCATGCGCGGCCAGCGCATCCTTTGCCATTAGTTCGTCGGCTACCTGCCGGGCCAGTTCCTCATTCAGACCGCGTTTGACATAGATGTCCGCCAGTTCCTGATGCTCGAGCACCGGTTGAACGGCGAGTTCACCTCTTTCCCGGGCGAGGTCGGCATTCTCCGTGTCCGCCTGAGAGCTGACCGAGACATATTCGCCGGCGGCCATCGACATGGCGCCTGCCACCAGCGCCGCCATCCCTGCGACCAGGATATTGGCCTTGCCCGCGCCGGAGGCTGCGACGCCGACGATGAGGCTCGCGGTCGAAACGATCCCATCATTGGCTCCCAGCACTGCCGCGCGTAGCCAGCCGATGCGTGACACCGCATGGCGTTCGGGATGGGATCTTAGTCGGCTCATGGTGTCCTTCGTAAAATGCCGTGAAAAAGTTCAACAGTCTTTCCTGACGAAACCCTGACGATGATTGGTAGCCGGCATAGCTCAGCAATCCCTACTTGAATCGGTCTACATTTGTCGCACCACGCTGAAATCGGCACTCGGTGAAGGGGCCGTCACGCTTGAATCCATAGAGATTGGAGAGACCCGGCCTAGTTCATGTGATCATGGCCTCCTGCAGGCGGCTCATGAGAGGCAGCGCCAATTCCAGATCATCCGGTTCGACGGCTGCCTCCAATATGGTTTCGACGTGCATGACGGCTATGTTCACAGCTTTGGCCTTCGCATGACCGCGGGGATCGATTTCGGAATCCGTCTTCTTGCGAAACTTCGGGGTGAAGAGACTGCAAAAATTACGTAACTCGCGATCGAATATGATCCAGCCCCCCGTTCGATACGGGTCGTCCACGTAATGCGAGTCCTGAACTAATCGCGACAGCGCGTGCGATTATGGGTGAGGATGCGGCCTATCAGGCCGCTTTGATCGCTGCGGAACGTCGCGTATGAGTGAGAGGCGCGTTAGAGGGGCTTACAAGCCGCATCAGCTTCCAGCCCAGGAAATAGCGGAACGGGAGCCGAACTGGGCAAGGATAACTTGCACTGCGTCGCTCAATAACTGCGGCAATCCCCATTCGGATAACGGAAACCGAGCGTATATTGCGAGATGAAGTGATACGGCCTTCCGCTCGAACATGATCGCCGTCGCTGGACAATGGAAGCCGTGGACCGAAAGGGAGGTCCACGAAATCGTAGCCCGATCACGGGAGAGGAATTATCTTTCCCGATTGCTGACCCACATGCTTGCCGTTTTTCGCTGGCGGATGATCGAACAAGATTGGCGGCGCCTCCTCTCGCTGCTTGCTCCGTCAAAGTGAGCGGTTTCGCGCGGGCATCGTCCCCAGTCTACCGTTTCGGCGCCTTTGGGCGCTGCGCGCGGATTTCCGCCAGCAGCACGCCAAGATATTTCTCAGCTTCGGCAGCTTCGCTTTCGGGATAGGCAGCCGTCATGCGTCCGCTCCAATAGCCATAGTCGACTGTCGTCAGGCTGGAACGCCATGGTTTGCCGTCGCGATAGCCGGTGAATGTTCCGCGATAGGCTTTGAGGCGGCGATTGGTTGGGATCGTCGCTGGTCCTTCCGATACGATGGTCGGCGCGGCAAAATGGGACATCGTAGCCTGACGCATGATCATATAGTGGTCGCGTGGCGGCATCTGGTCGATATGGACCACCGCCATCCGCACCACGATGCGATCCTCGCCGGTGCCGAGCGGCCGGTCGTAGCCGACGGCGATATACTCGCCGCCCGGATCGAATGCCCGTTCCCTGAGGCGGGTAAAGCCCTCGAATTCTTCCGGGAAGCGCAGGCCGCTGGCCACGTGGACAAGAGTTGTGCCGTCCGGCGCCAACTCAAATCCATCGGGCACCGCGATTGCCGTGGCGTCGGCCGAAGGCGGCGCAGCGGGCGCGGTTTCAGCCAGTGACGGAGCCGCCGAGGACAGCCCCAGCAGGATGGCGGCGGCAAGGGAAACTGGAACGCGCAATGATCGGGACATCGAAGTCAAATCCTCTGGTGAGTATGTCGTAATTAGGCCGGTCTTCGCAATTATGGCAGGGGGCTGTTTGGAATCAGGCGGTAAGACGCTGCGATGGACGCGAAGTCGGGATTGCGCAACGTCATCGTTCGTTTGTATCCGCTTGGGCATCCTCGCCCGTGAGCACGGTCAGGGATGTGCCTGTACTCCCGCTTTCGAGGGTATCGGCCGTGACGATCAGCGTGCTTCCCGGTTTGAGCACCGACAGCAGGTCCCGTCTGAAGTCCTCGGGAAGGATTAGCCGCTCCCGGTCCTGCCGCGAGACTTCCCCCGTCTGTGCACCGCCAAATACAGGGAGGAACATCCAATGCGTCCCGTGTTCGTCGATGGAGGCGAGGTTGAAGGCCTGAAGGCCGGAGATCTTGCCGCGGATGGCGACAGGCGCCGAACCGATTTCGATGCCGTTTCGCAACACCACGGCGCGCTGGTCCGCCGCGCTGACGATTATGGAGATCGGCCCTGTGAGTGCTTTCTCTGGCTGCCAGACCGTCAAAAAGGCATTCCCGAACGACGAGCGCCGGGCCGTATCCTGCAGGATACGGGGAGCTGGGGCAAAGCGCGGAATCTCGCTTGCCTGCGTGATGATGACCGTCAGGCCAAGCTGCGTGACATCATAGAGGTGCTCGGCGAACGTCAGGGGAAACCGGATGCATCCGTGCGAGGCGGGATAGCCCGGAAGATTGCCGGCGTGCATGGCAATCCCGTCCCAGGTGAGGCGCTGCATGTAGGGCATCGGCGCGTCATTGTAGAGGTTCGATCTGTGCGCGACTTTCTTTTGGAGGATGGTGAAAACCCCGGTCGGCGTTTCGTGGCCGGCTGCGCCGGTGGAAACGGTCGAGATGCCGATCAGGACGCCGTTGCGATAGACATAGGCCCGCTGCCTGGCGAGGCTGACGATGATGACCACCGGACCATCGGGAGCCGCTTCGGGCGCCCACAGGAACTCTCCTGGCCGTAACGCTTCCACGCTCGCCGCGATCGATCCTGGATCAAGCGCCATAGCGCGGATCGGAGCGGCGGTCAGGCAGAGCGCGGCAGTCATGGTGCCGGCAAGAAGCGTTCGGCGCGAGAAGCGTGTCGATGGTGCGTGGGATGCGCCGGCCGTTGCCACGGCAGTGAGCGTCTGGGTTCGCAATATGATGTCTGGTGTTGTGATCTTATCCATCCTCTTCTGATCAGGCCATAATATCGGTCTGCTTCGCGACGGCCAGCGAATCCTTGCCGAAGAACATTTCTGTCCGTCCTGCAAATACACGGCGACACGTTCCTTGGTTGGCGGACCACTGCTGCTATGTTGCGTCGATATGACCCCGCGAACGATTCTGTTTCCAACCGATTTTAGCGGTCGCTGCGACCGAGCCCGCGACCGCGCGATACAGCTGGCGAGCGAGTGGCGCGCACATCTGGTTCTTCTCCATGTTCAGAGGGATCCCGATCCCGCAGACATGCTCGACGGACTGCAGGCCGCCGAGAGTCGCCTTCATGCCCGCTTGCGGGCGGAGGTGGCGGACCCGGATATTCCGGTCGAGACACGCCTCGCCACCGGCGCCGTCTCGCAGGCGGTGCTGGAAGCGTCAACCGCATGCGGGGCGGATCTCATCGTGACCGGCATCTCGCGCCATGACGATATCGGGGATTTCCTGATCGGCACGACCGTGGAGCGCATGATACGCCATGCTCATGCGCCGGTGCTTATCGTGAAGGAAAAGACCCAGCACCACTATCGCCGGGTCTTGGTCGCAACCGATTTCTCCGGCTGCTCGGCCCAGGCGCTTCGCACGGCCATGGCCGCATTCCCCGCTGCCGAGATCACTCTCGTTCACGCCTATCACGTGCCGCTGGAGGCACTTCGGGGCCGGGAAGGGCCGGCAGCTGCGCTGCAGGCCAGGATAGCCTATGATCTGGATGCCTTTCTGGACAGGACCGATCTGCCCGCCGACGCACGCGACAGGCTGGATATCAATGTCGACTATGGCGAGGTTTGCGAGGTTGTCCGCAATCATGTGAAGCTGAGCGAAACCGACCTGGCCGTGATCGGAACGCACGGTCGATCGGCCCTGACGGTGGCGGTGCTCGGCAGCACGGCGCGGGCGCTGCTCAGCCGTCTCGATTGCGATGTCCTGCTCGTGCGCCAGCAGCCGCAGGCGGATGCTGCCGTCTGATCCGGATCGTCATCCTTGCCTGCCTGGGCTTCGTCGCGGCGTCGATGCTCGCGACCTGGGTCTACGGCCTGTTCGCCAGTCGCGCGCAGGGGGAGCCTTCCTACGCACTGTCGATCGAACGCGGCCGGACGCCGCTCGATCAGCGTATTGGCGCCACGACGGATGCGCACCCCGGTGAGAGCGGCCTGCTTTTGCTGGACGAGAATCTCGACGCCTTCGCGGCACGTGGATTGTCGGCGCGCAAGGTCGAGCGCTCGCTCGATCTGATGTATTACATCTGGCACGACGATCTGACCGGCCGCCTTCTTCTGGCCGAGGCCCTGTCCGCGGCCGATCGCGGCGTCAGGGTGCGGATCCTGATCGACGACATCGGCACCAGCCATACATCTGATGCGATGATCGCCATGGCGCATCATCCGCATATCGAGATCCGTATCTTCAACCCGACCCGGGCGCGGCAGGGCGGCTTGCGGCGCGGCATCGAAATGATGCTGCGCGCCTTCAGCGTGACCCGGCGCATGCACAACAAGGCCTGGATCGCTGATGGCCGCGTTGCCATCCTTGGCGGGCGCAATATCGGCGACGCCTATTTGGATGCCGCGACGCAAACCAATTTCCGCGACATGGACGTGCTGGTGATGGGGCCAGCCGTCGCCCAGACGGAGAAGATCTTCGACGATTACTGGAACAGCGGCCTGGCGTTGCCGGTCGATAGGCTTTCGCCCTTGAAAGATCCTGGCGCGGCGCTGACGCGGATCGCCGCCGAATTGAGCAACGCTGCCAATGAGGCTGCCGCGCGCCCCTATCTGGAGCGTATCGCCAAACGGCTCTCGCTTCTCGATCCCGAGACCACGCGGCCCGACTGGACTCGCGCCGCCCGCGTGATCGCCGATCCGCCGCGCAAGGTGCTGGGCAAGGAGGGCAAGAACTGGCTGATGCACGACCTGCTGCCGGTCTTCGATGCGGCGCGGGAAAGGCTTGAAATCACTTCGCCCTATTTCATCCCCGGCGAGGAAGGCACGGCGGCGCTCGCCGCGATTGCGGCAAAGGGGGTTTCGGTCTCGGTCCTGACCAATTCTCTTGCGGCAACCGATGTCGCCGCGGTCCATGGCGGTTATGCGCGCTACCGTGTTCCGCTGCTCGAGGCAGGGATCAAGCTCTGGGAATTGCGGCCCGAGCATCAGGAGCGGGACTTTTCCCTGCGAGGATCGAGCCGGGCAAGCCTGCACACCAAGGCTTTCACTGCCGACGGGCATATGGGGTTCATCGGCTCGATGAACCTGGATCCTCGTTCGGCTTCCCTCAACACGGAAATGGGCGTCCTCTTCGAGTCCGAGGCCCTGGCCCGAAAGATGGCTGCCATCTGGCAGCGCGATACCGCGCCCTCCCGCAGCTATGAGGTCTGTCTGACGTCGGATGGCGACGTGGAATGGGCCGGGAGCCGGAACGGCGTGCCCGTCCGATACGACCGGGAACCGGAAGCCTCGTTCTGGCGCAGACTAACCGCACAGGCCATTGGCCTTCTGCCGCTGGAATCGCAGCTTTGACCCAAGCAGGCTTTCGGCGCCGTCTTCAATTTTGCGTGTTGCCGACGAATGAACCGTCTGCGACGGGGACCTGTTTCCTTGAGATCATGCGCTTGAGCGCGGATCGTTGTCGGAGCGCAGAAATCTGCTCCAGTCGATCTGGGCGAGCGCAGCAAGCAGGATGATCATGCCGATCTGCATCGCGATGCCCCACGGACTGGTGAGGCGCTCGGTAAAGACGTCACCCAGGCTCGATTTGCGGATCACGCCTGCTGTCGCGGCATAGATCGAATAGGAGACGAGACGCCCGACGAAAAACGCTGCTGTGAACTTCCCCAGCCTGATACCCGCAAGGCCGGCCGCTTCGAACAGTTGCGCCGAGGGAAGCGGAGAGAGCGCGAACAACGCGAGCCCGAAAATCGCGCTTTTCGGTCGGTCCTCGACGACTTTTTTCGCTGCTTCGAGGTTGCGCTTTTGTTTCGCGGGCAAATAGTCCTTGAGAAATCGAAAGCCCCAGGCAAGCAGCAAACGTCCAAGAGCGGCCGCGAGCGCGCCAATGAACACGATCAAGGTGACAGGCAGATCGGTCGTCAGGCCATAGAGAACGATGATCGACCATGTCGGGGGACCGAACGCGGGCAACAGGTTGATACCAAGGACGATCAGGAAGAGAATCAGGCACGCGGTCATTTCGCCTTCGGCGTTATCGCATTTGCGCAGGGTCAGCGAGCCGGATGGGAGAGGTGTCTTTCAGCCTGTCAATCCATGCGTCTACTTCTCGACGCGCGTCCAGATCTGCGACCGGCACCCGATGCGCCCGACGAGGCAGCCGTTCGCCTCGAGCCTGTTGCTGTCGAGTACCGTGACGCGCCCAGTGAAGGTCCGGCCGATATCGGGCACGAAAACGCGGCCGCGCCACACGCCGGGCTGCTCCTGCTCGAAATCACGAAACAGCTGTGCGCCTACCAGAGGATCCGGGCTGCCCTTGCGCGCATCGGCTTTCGCCTTGTCGTTAGCCCAGACGACGACACCGCACATCCTGTCGTCGCACGGTTGCGCGCGGATATGCACACTGTTTGCAGGGTTGCGCCAGATAGTCCCGGAAATGCTCGATGCCGGAGCATTTCCGACCGTTGCCGCCAGGATGAGCAAGACCGAAAGCGGTTTGTATCCTCCGATCATCCTGGCGTTTCCTTTGTTGTTCGGGGCAGGGCACCCTTGCCGCACTAAGTCTATAGCTTACCGATGCGGCGCAGACCCATGGCGAGGATGATGAGGAAGGTTCCTCGCAGCAGGAAGCTCAGGCCGACCGCCAATGCCAGGAAGGCAAGTCCGGTCGCGGGATCGCTGAACAGGAGGAGACCGCCCAGAACAGTGTCGAGAACGCCGAGTAGCAGGCGCCAGCCCCGGTCATGCGCAGACTGGAATGCGCCGGCGATTTCGAAAACGCCGATGATGAGCAACCAGGCGCCGATCAGCGCGACGAGCGTCAAGGCCCCGGCGAAGGGATTGAAGAAAGTGATGGCGGCCGCGACGAGGCTCAGCACGCCGAGGAGGATCTCGATCCAGCGTGCGCGCCGGGAGAGCGAGGACAACCCGGCCGCGATAGCCAGTATTCCGTATATGAGGAGCGCCACGGCAAGGAAAACACCTGTCGCGAAGCCCGTCGCGATTGGGTTGAGGAGCGCAAAAACGCCGATCAGGATCACGAGCAGCCCATAAGCCAGGACCCAGCCCCAACTGGTCTCCAATGCCGGGTCGGCCATACCATAGGGGCTGGAATAGCGCCTCGATTGTGACGGCATGTGAAGGGCTCCTTCTTGGTGACTCGGAACTTTTGCTGTGAGCGTGTCGACTATTGCCAGAGTGCAACCTCAAGTCGAGCAGGAAGCGCTGATGTCGCAGGAGGCGTCGCTCAAGTGCGTGATGTGCATGAAGGCGGGTTTCAACGCACCAGTGCCACGCCCAGACGAAAACGGGTCGTATGGCGATCATAGTCGAGCAGATTCTCGCCATAGCCGATGAAGCTCTGGCCGAAGAGATAGAAGTCGGGTCCCCCGCCCAATAGCCGCGAGAGCGGATAGGAAAGATCGGCGGCGAGTGCGCCTTTGCCGCTGGAGACGCTGAACCGCGTGGATGTCGTAAGACGCAGGCCATCATCTTTTCCGACTTCCAGGAAGAGCGAGCTATTGCCTCTGTAGCGGCGGATATCGGGATTGTCGGACTTGTCGCCGACAAGGAGGGAGAAGCGCGGAGCTACCGACAGGCGATAGCCGCCGCCCAGTGGGAAGGCGGCCATCGGCGCCACATAGAGCGTGTTGAGGCTGCGGGAATCGAGACCGGAGCGACCGTTGGATTCATGGCGAAAGCCGCCCTGTGCGCTCAGCGAGATGCCGCGTGTCAACGTAGCTGAAGGGGTCAGGTAGAAGAGTTCCGGCTGATAGTCGATGTTACGAAACGGCGAGGAATCCGCGCCAAGATCCCAGAACATGCGCTGGGTATAGGCAAAATGCAGTCCGTCGCGCCAGGAAAGTGGCAAGCCCTGGGCGCGTCTCGTTCCGAAAATCTGATATTTGAAGCTGATCTGGATGCGTGCGGCGCTGTCGGTGCCCGGACCATAGACAGCATAGATCGGTTCATAGGCCGACAGGTTGGCGAAAAAGGCGTTGCCCGCCGACCGGTCCGAGGGAGGCGGCACAGCCTTGTTTTCCAACCCCGGCGCGTTGGGAGGCCCGGATTGCGCGGAGGTGTTCGTGGCTATTTGCGCCCCTTGGTCCGCGGGCCGCAATGCCAGCGTGATCTGCCGCGTGCCCCATGCGGGAACGGAGATCGCGGCGCCTTCCAGCGACAGATTGGTCCTCCGCGCAAGCCGGTAGGTCGCGCGCGTGAAACCGCCAGGTGGAATGATCGGGTTTGGAGGCGTCGTCGCCATGCGCTCCAGCCAGACGGTGCGAGAGACGCCGCTCTGCTCCACCTGCGCTTCGATGCGGTCCGGAAGGGCCATGCCCTGCGGATCGCCGCTGTCATTGAGCAGGCGCAGATCGACCAGAACGGCGCCGGTTTCGTCCTCCTGCCCGGCATCGCTGATCAGAATTTCGACGGGCGATGCGGCATGAGCCGCGGCAGGGGCGGCAAGCGCGATGGCGGCAAGGCTTATCGCGCGCCTCACGATAGATTCTCCCCAAGCACGTGCAAGGTGTGGAGCGCGATCATCCGTTCCTCGTCGGTGGGAATGACGCGCACCGCGACTTGGCTGCCGGGCGTGCTGACAAGCGGGGCGCCGGCGGCGTTCGCCTGTTCGTCGAGTTCCACGCCCAGCCATGCGAGGCGTGCGCAGATACGCTGGCGCATCGCGGCGTCGTTCTCTCCGATCCCGGCGGTGAAGACGATGCCGTCCAGCCCGCCCATCGACGAGGCGAGCGCGGCCGTCTCGCGCGCGGCGCGCCAGGCGAACAGCGCCATCGCCTCTTCCGCTTCCGGCGCATCGCTGGCCGCGAGCGCCCGCATGTCGCTCGACAGGCCGGACACGCCGAGCAGGCCGGACTGCCGGTAAAGCATGTCCTCCACATCGGCCGCGCTCATGCCCATGCGGAGCTGAAAGTGCAGGATCACGCCGGGATCGATAGTGCCGCAGCGCGTGCCCATCACCAGGCCGTCGAGCGCAGTGAAGCCCATGGTCGTATCGACGCTCCTGCAGTCCCGCATGGCGCAGAGGCTGGCCCCGTTGCCCAGGTGCGCCGCGACCACGCGGCCCGCGGCCAGCGCCGGGTCGATCTCCGCGAGACGCATTGCGACATATTCATAGGACAGGCCGTGAAAGCCGTAGCGGCGGATGCCCTGATCGTGGAACTTGCGCGGGATGGCCAGGCGCGAGGCGACGTCCGGCTTGTCGTGGTGGAAGGCCGTATCGAAGCAGGCGACCTGCGGCAGGTCGGGTTTCAGCTTCGCGATCGCGCGGATCGCCGCGAGGTTGTGCGGCTGATGCAGCGGGGCGAGGGGGCACAGCGTTTCCAGCCTGTCCAGCAGGTCGGCATCGACCAGGCGGGGCGTGACGAAGTCCAGGCCGCCATGCACCACGCGATGGCCGATGGCGATCACGTCCTGCCCATCCAGCGGATGGTCTCCCGCCCACCCGAAGAGGTCCGCCAGCAGGTCCGCATGGCTGAGCGCGGCGCCGTCCGGCCAGTCCCGCTCAATGAGGATTCCACCCGTTGCGGAGCGCGCCCGCAGGCTGGGCGCGATGCCGATCTTCTCGATCTTGCCGCCCGCCGAGAGCGTCAGCCCGCCCCGGCCATCGAGCGTGAGCAGCGAGAACTTGATGCTGGACGAACCGGAGTTGATGGCGACGACGGCTTTCATGCGCTCGCCGCTCCCGGCAGGCCGGGCGCGGCCTTGGTGGCGGCGCGCGCCATCAGCACCGCGACGGCGCAGGAGGCGAGGCGGGTGCGCAGGCTGTCGGCCCGGCTGGTGAGGATGATCGGCACGCGCGCGCCCAGCACGATGCCCGCCGCGTCCGCATCGCCCAGGAAGGTGAGTTGTTTGGCCAGCATGTTGCCAGCCTCCAGGTTGGGCACGACGAGTACTTCGGCCCTGCCCGCCACCGGCGAGACGATGCCTTTCTCCTTCGCGGCGGCTTCGCTGATCGCATTGTCGAAAGCCAGAGGTCCGTCCAGCACGCCGCCCGTGATCTGACCGCGATCGGCCATCTTGCACAGGGCAGCGGCGTCGAGTGTGGATTGCATCGCGGGATTGACGGTCTCCACGGCGGAAAGGATCGCCACTTTCGGTTCCGCGATGCCAATGACATGGGCAAGGTCGATGGCGTTGCGGATGATGTCCGCCTTCTCCTCGAGTGTCGGCGCGATGTTGATCGCCGCATCCGTGATGATGAGCGGTGTCGGATGGTTCTGGACGTCCATGACATAGGCATGGCTGATCCGGCGCTCGGTCCGCAGGCCCGTGGCGGAGCGCACGATGGCGCCCATCAATTCGTCGGTATGAAGCGATCCTTTCATCAGCAGCTTCGCTTCGCCGCCGCGCACGAGTTCCACGGCTTTTGCCGCCGCTTCGTGGCTATGGGCGGCGGAAACGATGCGGAAAGGCGAAATATCCTTGCCGGCGTCTTCGGCCGCCTTGCGGATCTTCGCTTCCGGCCCGACCAGGATCGGCATGATGAGGTTGGCTTCAGCGGCCTCGATCGCTGCCGACATAGCGGCCGCGCTGCAGGGATGAGCCACCGCCGTCGGTTCCGGCACGCCATTGGCGGTCATCTCGATCAGCTTGCGGTAGCCGTCATGATCGCGCAGGCTGACTTCCGGCAGCGCCGCACGGGGGCGGCGGACCTTCTCGGCCGGCGCCTTGACTTCGGCCTGGCCGCTGATGACTTCCTCGCCGTCCTGGTTGACGCAGCGGCAATCGAACAGGATATCATGGTGCGCGCGTTTTTCCGCCACCGTCACCGACGCCGTGATCGTGTCGCCAAGGCCTACCGGCCGCGTGAACTGCAGCGACTGGCTGAGATAGATCGCGCCGGGGCCGGGCAGTTCGGTGCCCAGCACGGCGGAGATGAGACCGCCGCCCCATAGTCCGTGCGCGATGACGCGGCGGAACATGTCGGTCGCGGCATAGTCGGCGTCCATATGTGCCGGGTTCACGTCGCCGGACACGAGCGCGAAAAGCTGGATGTCCTCTTCGGTCAGCGTGCGTGAGATACTGGCGGTATCGCCCACTTTTATCTCGTCGAAGGTGCGGTTCTCGATCATGGTTCCGTCAGTCATTGCTCAATGCTCCAGCACATAATGGCCGGGAGCATCGGCGATCGCCGCATAGCCCTTGTCCGCTGCGCCCATGGGCGGCGGCGCACCAGGTTCTCCCGAACGCGCGGCCAGCCATTCTCCCCACGCCGTCCACCATGAGCCTTGCTTTTGCTCGGCGCGGCTTGCCCATTCTTCGGGATCGTAGGAGGTGCCGTCGACCTCGCGGGTCAACACGCGGTAACGGCGGCCCTTGTGGCCCGGTTCCGAAACGATGCCGGCATTGTGCCCGCCGCTGGTCAGGACGAAAGTGATCTCGGCCCCGGTCAGCAAGTGGATCTTGTGGACGGAATGCCACGGCGCGACATGATCGCGCTCGGTTCCGACCACGAACAGCGGTTTGCGGATGGATGCAAGGTTGATGGTTCGCCCATCCACCCGGTATTTTCCTTCGGCCAGGTCGTCGTCGAGGAACAGGCGGCGCAGATACTGGCTGTGCATGGCATAGGGCATCCGTGTACCGTCGGCGTTCCAGGCCATGAGGTCGTTCATCGGTTCGCGCTCGCCCATCAGATAGGTGGCGAGCACACGCGACCAGACCAGATCGTTGGAACGCAGGATCTGGAATGCGCCGCCCATCTGGCTGCTGTCCAGATAGCCCCGGCTCCACATCATGTTCTCCAGCAGGTTGAGCTGGCCTTCGTCGATAAACAGGCCCAATTCCCGCGGCTCGCTGAATTCCGTCTGTGCGGCCAGCAGTGTGACGCTGGCGAGCCTGTCATCTCCGTCGCGCGCCATGGCCGCGGCCGCGATGGAAAGCAGCGTGCCGCCAAGGCAATAGCCCATGGCATGGATGCCCGTCGCGCCGGTGATCGCCGTCACCGCATCGAGCGCCGCCATCGGGCCGAGTTGCCGGTAGGCCTCCATGTCGAGGTCACGGTCGGCACTGCCGGGATTGTGCCACGAAATCATGAACACGGTGAAGCCTTGCGCCGTCAGCCAGCGGACCAGCGAGTTCTCGGGCGACAGGTCGAGAATATAGTATTTCATGATCCACGCGGGCACGATCAGGATTGGCTCGGGCCGCACGGTGTCCGTGGTCGGTTCATACTGGATCAGTTCGATCAGCTTGTTGCGGTAGACGACCTTGCCTTTGGCCGTGGCGACGTTTTCGCCCACGCGAAAGGCTTCGGCGCCGACCGGCGGCAGGCCGCGCGCCATGTGCTGCATGTCCTCGACCAGGTGCCGGAAGCCGTCGACCAGGCATTGGCCACCTGTTTCCGCGATCTTGTGTTGGAGAACGGGATTGGTGGCGAGAAAGTTGGTCGGCGCGAGCATGTCCAGCATCTGCCGTGCGGCGAATTCCACCATGTCTTCATGATGTTTCGAGACACCGCCAATGCCTGTCGTCGCGGCGTGCCACCATTGCTGGTTGAGCAGGAAGGCCTGAGCGACGAGATTGAAAGGTAATTCTTTCCAGGCGGGATCGGCGAAGCGCCGGTCCTGCGGCAATGGTTCGATGGCCGGTTCGGCCTCGCTGTCTTCCATGCGGCGCTGCAGATAGTCGAAAAGCCGGGCATGCTTGCGGATGGCCTTGGCGCCAAGCTGCATTTGTTTGCCCGGCGACGTGGCGAGATGAATCCCCCAATCGGCCATGGCAAGCAGGAGAGTGGCCGGTGAAAGGCCGAACGTCGCCTGCGCGATGGCCGCCGATGCGGCGCGGTCGAGCGTTTCGCTGATCCCGTCCAGCGGATCGTCGGAAGGCGGAGGGGACGTGGCCATGACTATATACTCCGAGTTCCGCTGGAAGGTACCTCGTCTCTCCGACAGGATTCCACAGCAGATGTTTGGGCCGCCCCTCCCGGTTCTTCTTATGCCGAACGGTACTGCATAGGTAAGATAGAATGCAAGCCGCACGGAGGCTTGGTTGCGACCGGACGGCTGTCTGACGGCCAGTCGCAACCGCGCGCGCGGGGATATTCGGCCATGGCCTGCTGGAGAAAAAGGAGCCTCAATCATTGAGCGTAAAGCCACTTAGGTATAGTTCACGATGGCGATGCATTGCCTGGAGATGCAGTGTACGGCGGTCGTCGTCCCGGGCAATTTTGCGGGAAATTGAAGGAGAATGGATGATCCGCGAGATCGCCATGATGGCAGCGGTTGCGCTGGTGCTGACCGGCCGGGATGGAGACGCGTACTGACCCGGCTTTTGAGGGACCTTGGCGGAAATCTCGCGCATGATGCCCAACTCGTATCGCCGGCCGCGCGTTCGGAGAGCGAGCCGCTTGCGCCCGCGTCAATCGGACCGGTCGCAGTCGAGCGCGCGCCGACGGTTCTTTCGATCGCCGGGATCGAGAAGTCCTTTGGCAAGCGGAAGGTGCTTGACGATGTCGCGCTCGAAGTGCGGGCAGGCGAAATCGTGGGGCTTCTGGGCCCGAACGGAGCCGGCAAGACGCTCTGTTTCTATGCGATTGCCGGTCTGATGAGCGTGGATGCCGGCAGAATCGAGCTTGGCGGTCAGGATGTCACCGCGCTTCCCATGGATCGAAGAGCGAAGTTGGGCCTCGGCTATCTTCCCCAGGAAGGGTCGATCTTTCGTGGTATGACGGTCGCGGAGAATATCGCTGCCGTGCTCGAACTGCATATCGCCGATCGCGATGTAGCTGCCGCGCGGCTCGATGAACTTCTTGCCGAGTTCAATATCGCCCACATTCGCGACGTTCCCGCACAGCGGTTGTCCGGCGGGGAACGGAGGCGATGTGAGATCGCAAGGGCGATGGCGGCCGCGCCGTCGGTCATCCTGCTCGACGAACCGTTTGCGGGCATCGATCCCATGTCGATCGCCGACGTCAAGGCGATGGTGCGAAAGCTCAAGCGAGAAGGCGTGGCGGTCCTCCTGACCGACCACAATGTGCATGAGATGCTCGAACTGGTCGAGCGGGCCTATATCATCGATCAGGGCAGGATGCTGTTCGAGGGCGGCCCAGAAGCGGTACTCGACAACCCCGAAGTCCGGCATCGCTATCTTGGCGAGGGCTTCAGGATGTGAGGCGGTTACCGCGCCCTTCGTTCAGGAACGGAATGGCCTTTGCCATGAGGTCGAGCGCTCGCTCGATATAGGCAGCCTTTGTCCGGGTGGTGTTGTGCAGATCATGGCGCTGCAGGATGCGCTGGCGCGGCACGGTGACCAGCGCGTCGAAGAGAAAAGCAGCGAGGAACGGAAGATCGCCTGCTTCCTCGCTGTTCGGTTCGCTCGCCTCGGCAAGGATCGTCTGCATCAGATCGATGCCGAACTGGGTGCCGATCGCGGGCTGTGCCCGCATCATGCCCGGATTGTGGTTTGCCAGCCAGATGATGAGCGCTTCGATGCCCACGACATCGCCTTGAAGCGACAGGTCGAGCATCCTGCGAGCGATATAGGCGATTTTTTTGCGGGTGCTTCCTCGAGGGACCGATGCCGCGATCGGATCGAGATAGCGGGCAAGGCCGTGTTCCATGGCGGCGACGAGCAGGGCGAGCTTTGAGCCGAAGCGGGAATAGAGCGTTCGCTTCGATGTCTGTGCGGCGGCGGCGATAGCTTCCATACTCGTACCCTCGACGCCGCTGGCGATGAATTGGGCAAGCGCCGTCTCGAGGATATGATGTCCAAGCCGGGCTGCGACCTCCTGTGGCGGCCTTCCTCCCCTGGGATCGCGGGCAGGCAGACGCAAGCCGGTTCCCGATGCGGCGCCGTCATCTTTCATGAATCGCTCGCGGCCCATCGCTGCTTCATTCCAGCTTTCGCGCTTGATCGGCAAGTGATACCGGGCAATATCAAAACCACTAAGTGTAGATACTAATAGTCCGGAGAGGTGCTTGCCCATAGGCGTACCGCCTGTTTGAACCAGAATGGAACCGGACTAGATGGCTCGCCGCGCTCATATTACTGGCCGTTTATGCGGGTTCCGGGCCGTCATGGCGGCGATGATCGTGCCATCTTTCCTGTCCGGCTGTTCCTTCGCGCCGCCCAATGTCCGGCCGGCCCAGCCGGTGCCGCAGGACTATCCCGCGCCAGCCGCGCTGGGCGCGTCCATCGCGCGGATCGGTTGGCATGATTTCTTCCGGGAAGAGCATCTGCGTGCGCTGATCGCGGCCGCGCTGGAGAACAACCGCGATATCCGTATCGCCGCGGCCCGCGTCGATCAGGCGCGCGCGGCCTGGCGTATCGAGGGATCGGCGCTCTATCCCGAACTCAACGCCGTCGGCACCGGCACGCGGGGTCGTTCCATCATCAGCCTGCCGGGCGCAGGCACGCAGAGCTATGACATCAAGCAGGTCACCGCGCAGGTGAGCGCGAGCTGGGAAATCGATTTCTGGGGCCGTCTGCGCAACCTGAACGACGCCGCGCGCAATCGTTATCTGGCGACGGAAGAGGCGAAGCGCGCCGTTGCCACCGGCCTGATCGCGCAGGTCGCCAATGGCTATCTGCTGGAGCGCGAATATGAGGAACGCCTCGCGCTTGCCCGGCGGACGATCGTCACGCGCGAGGACTCGCTGCGGATCATGCGTCGCCGCTATGAAGTTGGTTCAGGTTCCAAACTGGAAATGACCCAGGCGCAGTTGCTGCTGGCGCAGGCGCAGGATGCGCTGCAAGCGCTTGAGCAGGACCGCGACGTGAACCGCAACGCGCTGGCGCTGCTGGTCGGGCGGCCCGTGGAGATCGTGCCGGGGCCCCTCGGTCTTGCCGAAACCGGACCGGATATCGCCCTTCCGCCGGGCTTGCCCTCCGACCTCCTGGTCAACCGGCCTGATATCGTGGCGGCGGAATATCAATTGCGGGCGGCCAACGCCGATATCGGCGCGGCGCGGGCGGCGTTCTTTCCCAATATCAGCCTGACGGGTGCCTTCGGCACGGCGAGTTCGGATCTCGACGGGCTGTTCGGCGACGGGAGCCGCGCGTGGAGCTTCACCCCGACGATCGCCCTGCCGCTGTTCAATGCGGGCCGCCTTTCCGGCAACCTCGATCTGGCGAAAGCGCGGCAGGTGGAAGCCGTTGCCAACTATGAAAAGACCGTGCAGGGCGCGTTTCGTGATGTTTCCGACGCGCTGGTCCGGCGCCGGCAACTGGCGTTGCGGATCGACACCGCGCGCAGCTCGCTGGACGCCTTGCGCGAACGGGCTCGGCTGGCCGGGTTGCGGTTCGACAACGGGCGTTCGGCCTATCTGGAAGTGCTGGACGCGCAACGCGACCTTTTCGACACCGAACAGGCGCTGATCCAGTTGCGCCGCGCTCATCTGGCGAGCGGCATAGCCCTCTACGCGGCGCTTGGCGGGGGCTTTCCTGCCGAAGTCGTCCACGACAGCAACGATCAAGGCGGAGAACACAGGCGATGACGGCGTCCCGGAAGACATGGCTCATCAGGGGCGGCATCGCGGCGGCGCTCGTCGTTGTAGCTCTGCTCCTTTGGCAGGTGCTCAAGCCCGGCGATTTGCCCGAAGGCATCGTCGGCGGTAACGGCCGGATCGAAGCGGTTGAAATCGACGTTTCCGCCAAATCGCCCGGCCGCATCCGCGAAATCCTGGTCGACGAAGGCGCGTTCGTGCAGGCGGGGCAAGTCGTCGCCCATATGGATACGGACGTGCTGAGTGCCCAGAGGGCCGAAGCCGAAGCGCAACTGGCGCAGGCGCTGAACGGCATCCAGATCGCGACCAGCCAGGTCGCGCAGCAGCAGAGCAACCGGGCGGCGGCTCTCGCCGGCGTCCGCCAGCGTGAGGCGGAGCTGAACGCGGCGCGCAAGCGGCTGGCGCGATCGGAAACGCTGGCGCGAGAAGGTGCGACCGCCGTGCAGGAACGGGATGACGATCAGGCCCGCGTCGAAGGCGCGGCGGCGGCAGTGGAGGCCGCTCGCGCCCAACTCGCGGCCGTCGACGCGGCGATCACGACGGCGCGCAACCAGGTGATCGGCGCGCGTTCGCAGGTCGATGCCGTGCGCGCCACCATCCAGCGGATCGAGGCCGATATCCGCGACAGCGACCTCAAGGCGCCGACGGCCGGCCGCGTGCAATATCGCGTCGCCCAGCCGGGCGAAGTCGTGGGTGGCGGCGGGCGCGTGCTCAACCTGGTCAATCTGGGCGACGTCTACATGACCTTCTTCCTGCCGGAAACGGTCGCGGGCAAGGTGGCGCTGGGCAGCGATGTACGCATCGTGCTCGATGCGCTTCCGGATCGTGCGATCCCTGCGAAAGTCAGCTTCGTTGCCGATGTGGCCCAGTTCACGCCCAAGACGGTGGAGACGCAAAGCGAGCGCCAGAAACTGATGTTCCGCGTGAAGGCGCAGATCGATCGCAAGCTGCTCGATCGCTATATCACGCAGGTCAAGACCGGCCTTCCGGGCATGGCCTATGTGCGGATCGATCCGAAATCCGAATGGCCCGCGAAACTGACCGTCAACGTGCCGCAATGACGGAAGCTGTCGCCCGCGTTTCGGGCGTGAGCCTGCATTACGGCAAGGTGCTGGCGCTCGATGATGTGAATCTTGAAATCCCCGCCGGGCGCATGGTGGCGATGATCGGCCCGGACGGCGTCGGCAAGTCTAGCCTGTTTTCCCTGATCGCGGGCGCGCGAGCCATCCAGGAGGGCCGGGTCGAGGTGCTGGGCGGCGACATGGCCGAGGCCCGCCACCGCAACGCCGTGTGTCCGCGCATCGCCTATATGCCGCAGGGGCTGGGCAAGAACCTCTATCCTACGCTCTCCATCGACGAAAATCTCGAATTCTTCGGGCGGTTGTTCGGGCAGGACGCGGCCGAACGCGAGCGCCGCATTGCCGACCTCACCGAAAGCACGGGTCTCGCGCCGTTCCGCAAGCGCCCGGCGGGCAAGCTTTCGGGTGGCATGAAGCAGAAGCTCGGCCTGTGCTGCGCGCTCATCCACGATCCCGATTTCCTGCTGCTGGATGAGCCGACAACCGGCGTCGATCCCATGTCGCGCGCGCAATTCTGGGACCTGATCGACCGTATCCGCGCGAACCGCCCGCACATGAGCGTGCTGGTCGCCACGGCCTATATGGAAGAAGCCGAACGCTTCGACTGGCTGATCGCGATGGACGCGGGCAAGGTCCTGGCCACCGGCACCGCAGCCGACTTCTATGAGCGCACCGGCGAAAAGTCGCTGGAACAGGCGTTTATCTCGATGCTTCCCGAGGAGCGCCGCCGCGGGCACAAGCCGGTGGAAATTCCGCCGCGCAGCGACGGCGGCGAGGCCGAGATCGCCATCGAGGCGCAGGGGCTCACCATGCGTTTCGGCGATTTCACGGCAGTCGATCATGTCGATTTTCGCATCGAGCGCGGCGAGATCTTTGGATTCCTCGGCTCCAACGGCTGCGGCAAGTCAACCACCATGAAGATGCTGACCGGCCTGCTGAAAGCCAGCGAAGGCCAGGCCTGGCTGTTCGGCCGCGAGGTCGAGAATGACGACATGGCGACGCGCCGGCGCGTCGGCTATATGAGCCAGGCCTTCTCGCTCTACTCGGAACTGACGGTCCGGCAGAACCTCGAGCTGCATGCCCAGCTCTTCCATGTTCCCGCCGAAGACGTGCCGGCCCGCGTGAGGGAAATGGCGCAGCGGTTCGGCCTGGATGGCATCATGGATGCGTTGCCCGGCGCCTTGCCGCTGGGCCAGCGCCAGCGGCTCAGCCTAGCCGTCGCCATGATCCACAAGCCGGAAATGCTGATCCTGGATGAACCGACGTCCGGCGTCGATCCGATCGCGCGGGACCAGTTCTGGCAGATGATGATCGACCTGTCCCGGCGCGACAAGGTGACGATCTTCATTTCCACGCACTTCATGAACGAAGCGGAGCGGTGCGACCGCATATCGCTGATGCATGCGGGCAAGGTGCTGGTCAGCGACACTCCCGCCGCCATTGTCGAGAACCGCGGCGCGGCGGACCTGGAAGAAGCGTTCATCGCCTATCTTCAGGATGCGAGCGGCGAGACGCCGACAGAAAAGAGGGACGATCCGGTTCCTGCGGGCGCGCCTGCCGCGGCCGATCAGGACATTTCGGCTGCACCGGCCCGCTCCCCATGGTTCATGCGGCGCCGGATGATGAGCTATGCCCGGCGCGAAGGGCTGGAATTGCGCCGCGATCCCATCCGCGCCACTCTGGCTCTGCTCGGCAGCGTCATCCTGATGTTCATCATGGGCTATGGCATCAGCATGGACGTGGAGGACTTGCCGTTCGCCGTGCTGGACCGCGACGGCACGACCACCAGCGAGAACTACGTCCTCAACCTGGCCGGATCGCGCTATTTCATCGAACGGCCGCCGATCACCGACTATAGCCAGTTGGACCGGCGGATGCGCTCGGGCGAACTGAGCGTGGCCCTGGAGATTCCGCCCAATTTCGCGCGCGACCTGCGCCGGGGCGTGCCGGTGCAGATCGGTGTATGGGTCGATGGCGCCATGCCGCAGCGGGCCGAGACCGTGCAAGGCTATGTCCAGGCCCTGCATGCCCACTGGCTCAGTGAAATGGCCGTGCAGGAAACAGGTGCGCGGCCATCGATGGGTCTCGTCAATATCGAGCTGCGCTATCGTTACAATCCGGACGTGAAAAGCCTTGTGGCCATCGCGCCGGCCGTGATTCCCATGATGCTGCTCTTGTTCCCGGCGATGCTGACGGCTTTGAGCGTGGTGCGGGAAAAGGAGCTGGGTTCCATCGTCAATTTCTACGTGACGCCGATCAGCAAGGTGGAATTCCTGCTGGGCAAGCAGCTTCCCTATGTCGCGCTCGCCATGCTGAACTATGTCTTGCTGGTGTTCCTCGCCGTCACGATGTTCGGTGTGCCGTTGACGGGCAGTTTCCTCGCGATGACGCTGGGCGCTCTCTTCTATACGCTGTCGGCGACGGCCATCGGCCTGCTGTTCTCCATCTTCATGCGCAGCCAGATTGCCGCGATGTTCGCCACCGCCATCGGCACGATCCTGCCCGCCGTGCAGTTTTCCGGCCTGATCAACCCGGTGTCCTCGCTCGAGGGGGCGGGCGCGGTGATCGGATCGATATATCCCGCGACCTGGTTCGTCACCATCTGCCGCGGCGTCTTTTCCAAGGGGCTGGGCTTCGCCGACCTCTGGCCTGACCTTCTCGTGCTGTTCGCGACGTTTCCCGTCATCCTGGCGCTGTGTGTCGCGTTGCTGCGTAAGCAGGAGAGCTGATATGCGCCACGCGGCCAACATCTACCGGCTCGGCATCAAGGAACTGCGCAGCCTGTGGCGCGATCCGATGATGCTGTTCCTGATCCTCTATTCGTTCTCGGTGGGGATCTACGTCGCGGCAACCGCCATGCCGGAAACGCTGCACAAGGCGCCTATCGCGATCGTCGATGAAGACCAGTCGCAGCTTTCCAGCCGGATAACCGGCGCCTTTTATCCGCCGCACTTCACGCCCCCTTCGATCGTGGGACTGAACGAAGTGGACAAGGGGCTGGATGCCGGGCGTTATACGTTCGCTCTCGACATCCCGCCCGATTTTCAGCGAGAGGTACTTGCGGGACGCCAACCCGGCTTGCAGCTCAACGTTGACGCCACCCGAATGAGCCAGGCTTTCACGGGCGGCGGCTACATCCAGCAGATCGTGCAGGGCGAAGTTGCCGAATTCATGAAAGGCACGCGTGCGAGCACGCCGGTCCCGGTCGAGCTGGCGCTGCGCGTGCGGTTCAATCCTACGCTGGCGCAAAGCTGGTTCGGCGCGGTCATGGAAATCATCAACAGCGTCACCATGCTGTCGATCGTGCTGACGGGCGCGGCCCTGATCCGCGAGCGCGAGCACGGCACGATCGAACACCTGCTAGTGATGCCGGTGACGCCATTCGAGATCATGGCCAGCAAGGTCTGGGCTATGGGGCTCGTTGTCCTGGTCGCCTGCGCTTTCGCGCTTTTCGTGATGGTGGAAGGGGTACTGTCCGTTCCCGTCGAAGGGTCGATCGCCCTGTTCCTCGCCGGAGCGGGGCTGCACCTGTTCGCCACGACCTCCATCGGGATCTTCATGGGGACGATCGCGCGCTCCATGCCGCAGTTCGGCTTGTTGCTGATGCTGGTGCTATTGCCGTTGCAGATGCTGTCGGGCGGTTCGACGCCGCGCGAAAGCATGCCTGAGTTCGTCCAGACGGTCATGTTGGCCGCGCCCACCACCCATTTCGTGAAGATGGCGCAGGCCATCCTTTACCGGGGCGCGGGCTTTGACGTGGTCTGGCCCCAGTTCCTGGCTATCATTGCTATCGGCGCGATCTTCTTCGCCATTGCGTTGGCGCGGTTCCGGCGAACCATCGGCACGATGGCGTGAGGAGGCAGTCGAATGTCAGAACACCAAATTGCGTGGGACATCGTAACGATGCTTCAGACTAACGATTGCCGAACGGTTCCGCGCAGGTTTCGCAGGAGAATAATACCGGCGGCGGTGTCGCGGATCCTGAGCCAGGTTTTCGAAACAGCGAATCCACGATTGCCCTAGCAGCCTCACGCGTCAGCCATAGCGCTGGCTGACGGCTGTGAATGCCCCCTATCTCCCATAGGTATCACAACGGCTTCTTCTGGCACGTTTGCCGGTGCACGGCCAACACAACCCAAGGAGGATGCCATGTATGTCAATGCCAGACTGCGTGAGACACTCTCACGCTTCAATGCCGCTTCTTCAATGGAAGCGCTGCTCGCCGCCTTAGCTGATGCCGCCACGAAAATGGGCTTCCCCTATGTCGCGATGATCCAACATGGCGGCCTCCCACGCTTGGTCGAACGGGCGCTGGTTATTACCAACTATCCGGCGGAGTTCGTGCGTTTCTACACCGAGAGCCACGCGTACGTCATCGATCCGGTCTATGAGGTGAGCCAGTTGCTGGACCGCCCGTTCAGCTGGGACGAGATTCCCGGTTATGTCGATCTCACAGGCACACAATCAGCCCTGTTCGAAGAAGCGCGGCTGCATGGTCTCGTCCACGGTGTCACCGTGCCGCTCCACATACCGAGCGAATCCCATGCATCTTGCACTTTCGCACGCGCGGAGCCGATCATGGCTTCGCCATCGCTACTGACGACGCTCCACATCGTCGCTGCCTTCGGGTTCAAGGCGGGCCTCAGACTACATCATGCCTCGCGCGGACATGACGTACCCAGGCTCACGCGCCGCGAAGCTCAATGCACGGCATTGGTCGCCGTCGGCAAGAGCGATTGGGAGATCAGCCAGATACTCGGTCTGAGCGAGACCTCGGTCTATTTCGTCTCCCACGCAAAGCAGCGTTACGGCGTCTACAAGCGCTCAGAGCTTGTCGCCAGGGCGCTCATCGACGCGCAGATCCTTCGAAACGACCAAGGGATCATTGAGGCTGGACCCCGCCGCCCGCGCCACAGGGCGAAACGGCGCAGTCCTTGACAGTCCTGTCGGTGTCGCCGTGTTGCGCATCCCGTCAATTGGCCCGCGAACCGCCATGCCTAGGGCGGATAAGTGTATTGACCTACGGTCGCATGATCCAGTTTGCCGAGCTCTGATAATGCCAAGCAAGGCTTAGCTAATTTCGAAATTAATAAACTCGACAGTAGTTTCCCAATCTGTCAAAATGCATAGCATGGCTTCGCAAACATTAGGAAAATTAAACCGGCTGCAACGGGATCTCCCAGAGAGCCTGCTGGTCGACGCGGCATGGATGGAAGCCCATGGTTACTCATCATCGCTGCGGAGCCAATATGTTCGCGCGGGATGGCTCGATAGCCCGACCCGGCGCGTCTATCGCCGCTCGCGTGGACCGCTCACCTGGGAACAGGCCGTTATCTCACTGCAATCCCTGTTGGACCTGCCTTTGACAGTTGGCGGGCGCACAGCGCTCGAACAGCAGGGCTACGCTCATTATCTCTCCATAACGGTGCGCGAAGTCCATCTCTATGGGCCAAGCCGGCCGCCGACATGGCTCGACAGCCTGCCACTCGATGTCTCGTTCCGCTGGCATAACAGCCTCCGGCTGTTTCCAGTCGACGGCGAGATTCCTCCCGAGCCTGCGCCCCGGATGTCCAGCACCGCCGGCAAGACCTTGCCGATCCGCTGTTCGAGCAAGGAACGCGCCGTTCTCGAACTGCTCGATGAGCTTCCCCATGAGAGCTTCCATCAGGTCGACATGCTGATGGAAGGAATGAGCGACCTCAGCCCACGTCGCCTTCAGACACTTCTTGAGGCGTGCGCGAGCGTAAAAGTGAAGCGTCTCTTCCTCTTCTTCGCGGATCGCCATGGCCATGCCTGGCGTTCGAAGCTCGATGTTTCCCGCCTGGATCTCGGATCGGGCAAACGCGTCCTGATCAAAGGAGGGAAGCTCGACCGGCGCTACAATATCACCGTGCCCTCCGACCTGACGGGAGAATAGCTGTATGGCGTTTCTCGACGGCTACCGGAGACAGGTCGCTCTTCTTCTGCGTGTTATGCCTCACGTCGCGAAAGAGGATATCTTCGCGCTGAAAGGCGGAACAGCGATCAATCTGTTCGTGCGTGACCTGCCGCGACTTTCGGTGGACATCGACCTCACCTATCTGCCGATCGAGGACCGCGCGACCTCGCTCGCCACGATCGATGCGGCGATGCTGCGGATCAAGGAACGCATCGAGGAAGGACTGGTCGGAGCCAGGATTCATGCGTCGTGTTCCGCTGACGAAAAGATCGTCACCAAGCTCATCGTTCGTGCGGATGATGTGCAGATCAAGATCGAGGTCACGCCAGTGTTGCGCGGGACGGTCTATGATCCCGTCGTTATGGGTGTCGTTCCCGCAGTCGAGGACGCCTTTGGTTTTGCTGAGATTCAGGTGGTGTCCTTCGCCGATCTCTATGCGGGAAAAATCGTGGCGGCGCTCGACCGGCAGCACCCTCGCGACCTCTTCGACGTCCGCGACTTGCTGGCGAACGAAGGCGTCACAGACGATTTGCGACGTGCATTTCTCGTCTACCTCGCCAGCCATAATCGCCCGATGGCCGAGGTTCTCGCTCCCGCCCGTAAACCGCTCGCCGAGGAGTTCGAGCGCGGTTTCGTCGGAATGACTCACCAGCCGATCACTCTGGCGGAACTGGAATCAGCGCGTGAAGACATCATCGCGCGCATGGTTGCCGGGATGCCTGACACTCATCGGCAATTCCTTGTCGGCTTCAAGCGTGGTGAACCGGACTGGGCGCTTGCGGGCATTGATGAGGCGAGGCGACTGCCCGCGGTTTTGTGGAAGCAACGTAACCTGGACCGGTTGGACCCTGGCAAGAGGCAGGAGCTTGTTGCCGCGTTGGAGAAGCAATTGCTGCCGGGATAGGTCAGGCGCCCCTCCGACGCCTGCAGGTCAGCCTGTTTGCGGCGAGCAGCGCGGAAGGGTGGTGGTTAGGTGAAGTGCGGGAGCAGCGAGGAAAGGGTGGAGGTGATGGGAGAGGGAGCCGCTCGCGTTTGGGACCAGCAGGTACATTGAAGGCTTACGGTTCGACATGGATTTTGGCGGAATGGCCGGGCAATGTCTTTCCGCTAGCGCTGCCTATATTCTTGGTGATGCAGGCGCGCGAACATAGCGCACAGCGTGGTCGAGGCGCTCCGCCGCGTCGGCCTCGCTGATGCGGAGGCGGCGTGCGATCTGGCCAACGGTAAAGCCGTCATTGCGATGAAGGAACAAGGCCCGCATGGTCAGGTGCGGTAGATCGGTAAAAACAGAATCCCATACCTCGCCTTCTTCCCCCATCTTGCCCGACGACCCCATGACCCTCTCAATCACATCGTGGAGATCGGCAGCAGCGGGTTCCTGCAAGGCGTATAGGATCGCCAAGGACTGCTCCATCATTTCCAGCGCTTGTTCTTTTAATTCGTCGTTGCCCGGCTCGTTACCGCTCCCCATGCTCTCACCTCCTTCTTAGTTGCAGAGGAGCATGACAGAAATCGCGGGATTTTCATCAACAACAACCCCCAACTTGGATATTGTTGTGCGCTGGCTTTTTGCGCGAAGGTGCCATGCGCTATTTTATGGTTTCCGAGCCGTTAGCCGGACTTCAGATTTTGAAAACATCATGACTGCCAGCCTTACAGGTCGCGCCGCCGCTCGCATCAGCGGAGGTGCCGAGAATGGGGTTGCCCGGGGATGGAGATGCTCGAGATATGGAAAATGCACGGTCTCGTGCCGACCTTGTAAGTCATATGCCCAGCAGAAGCGGCTGAGACGCAGTCCGTGTTGGACACCGCAAAAGCTGTCCCAACCGCGACATTTACCGGAACTGGCAAGAACGACCGTCATGCATTGACATTGGTGACGGTTATTGCGGCGGCGCCAATACCCTCTCTCTGGAATTGACGCCGCCACATCGATCCCTGTTCGCAAAGATGGGTCAATGCCGATAGATTAGAAGCGTTGTTCCCAATCGGTTTCCAGATCGAGCCGATTCACAAATGATGGAACACCGACAGAATTCTGCTATAGTCCTCCAGTGAGGATATAGCGATGAACAACGCCGCCCATATTCAAGCGCCCGAACCGGCATCGCCTCGGCTGAAACCGTCCGATTGGCTCTGGCGTCCGTGGTACGCGAAGCTGTGGTGGTCGGCAATTCCGGTCTGGTGGATTGGCATGGCTGCATCGACCAGGATCGCGCCGCTTGAGGCGTTCTACGACAGTGCGGCGGCCGGTTTTCTCAACCTCCTGTTCTTTCCGATGACGGCACTCATGGTGCTTGGACTCGGCTATGTGCAGCAGTGGGTGGCCGGGTTTTCATCGACGGGCGAGGGTACGCCTGTGTCCGATGAAGCGGTGGCCAGAACCTCCAAAAGAATGTGGGAGGAACATGAGCGAGGAATGGAAGACCTTCGTGCTGGCACCGATATATTCGATCCACGGTCGGGAGGTCTCTACATCGGCAACCCGCTGAGCCTTCAGCACCCTAGTCGGTTCTTCAAGCACTAACGCTTCTTGAAGCTGCTGTCGCCATCGCCGGGGCTGCCATCCACGTCCGTGGAAAATCTACCGCTCTTCAGGACGGAGTTCTGTTCGACCGAAGTCAGGGGCCCGGTAATGTCGAAAGTTGCCCGGCCGGAATCCGCATCATGGAGATATCGGTTGCGTATGCCATCCGGGCCAAGAATCCGGTCCGACAGTTCACGCGAGAAGGTCGCCGCCGGGTCGCTCGAGCGCGCGGCTTCGCGCTCGGCGGCGGCAATCGCTTCGCGCACGTCGTAGTTGACGATGTCAATCGACGACTGTGCTGTCTCGTTGCTGATTCCGACGTCACGACTTTCAAAACCAAGACTGGCGCCCACTCGACCTGAGGTCGACGTGGTCTTCTGTGGCGACTGCGCTTGGCCCGCTTGCTTGCCTTTCTCTGCAGGCTGCCCGCGACCGCCTATCGCCTCCGATTCATCGACCCCAACCGAGCCTCCGAGTTGAGCGCCGACGCTTGTACCGATCGTGACATTATCCTGCGCGGATCGCGAGAGCCCGCGCTGCCACCCGGTCTGCGCGACAATCGCCTGCACGTCGCGGGTGAGCGTATCGGCCACCTGCGGGTTCAAACGCCAGTTGCCATGCCGATCCATCTCGAACCCGCCCTTGAGCCAGTTCTGCATCATCGCCTGGCCTTGCTCGCCGCTGCTGAGGAAGTGCTCGATCGTATCAGGGCCTGCCTGCTTGCCTGCCTCGAAGCGGGTGCTCGTGTCGTTGCGTGCCGATTGCTGGAACCCGACCGAGCTGGAGACGAGGAGATCGTTGTCCGCGAACGAGAACCTTGCCCGCCCACCGTTGGCGACCGCGCCTAATTGGCTCTCGTTGATGAGGCCGCCGCGCCACATCTGCGCCGCCGTCTCCGGGGTAAGATTGAGGCTGAGATCGCCATTCTGCGCCATTGCGATCTCGCGCTTCGACATGTCGACACCATGATCGGCCAGCAGCTTCTGCATGCGCGTCAGGCGCTCATTATCGATGATCCGCGTCATCCGTTCGTTGCGGGCGCGGTCAGCAATCCCGGCCGCGCCGCCTTCGGCCATATCGACCTGATTGCCCGCGCCCTGGCTGAGCGTGCGGATGAAGCTGTCGAGATGCGCGGCCTGCCGCACCGACATGCCCGCGGCGGCCGCGCCTTCCGCGAAGCCGGCGTTGTCGGCCTGCCGTCGCTGCTCGCCGATCCGGGCGGCGGACCGTGTCCCGTCGTGACCGACCTCGCGCTGCGCGTCGAGCTTGCCCGACCGTTCAGCAAAATCGTAGCCCGCCGCCTCGCGGGTGCGGCCATAGACGCTTGTGCCCTCGCGCGCCGCCTCAGCGGTCGCACCATCGGCAGTGCCGACCTGCACGGCGGCATTGTAGGTTTCGAGCGCGCGCAAGGTCTGCGCCTCGCTACGACCCGTTGCCCGTGAAAGCTGGGATATGGCGGTCGACCGAGCCTCTCCGGATAGCGCGTTGATAAAGGCGATGCGGCGGGAGGTTTCCTGCACGGAGAGGCCGAGCATGGAGGACGCATTGCGCTGGCCCTCATTGCTGCCGGTCCTATGCGCCTGCTCGGTCGCGACATTGCCGCGCTCGATCCGCCTTACATTGTCGCCAGCAAAATCGCGCCTGCCTTCCATCGCGCCGACCTGGATCTGCGCGCCGGTCAGATCGTTCCTCAGCATCTGCTCCTGGTCGAAGGTATTAGCGATCAGCTTGGCGAAGGTCGGATCGGCCGACGCCTGCGCGATCACCGTCGAGGCTTTGAGCGCGGCATCCTGCTGGTCGTAGCCGCTCCTCTCGAAATGGCGCTGCGCGCCGGACAGCATCATGTCGTAGGCGCGCGTATCCCCGAACGCCTTCCACTGAACCATCTTCTGCGTGAAGGCCGCGAACGAACGCTCCCCGGACTGTCCCTCGCCAAAATAGCCGGTGCCAAGGTTGCGGAGCGCATCCTTCTCCGCGAAATTGTGGATCGCGCTGGTCGCGGCATTGTCGCGCACGGCGCGCACGGTCGCGGGATCGGTGAGGCTGCGGCCGGTGAGGGCAGGGGAGAGGCCGCCCAGTTCGCGCGCCGCATCGAGCTTGCCCATGCCGAATGCGGCCGTCCCGCTGGCGCCGCCGCCATGTTCGCCGAGCATACTGCTCGCCGCACCGAACGCCCGGTTGGCGCCGAAGGCCGAGCGTTCCCCGAAGTCTCCGAAGTTCGAAGCCGCGCCCCGGCGCGCCATGGTGCCCGCGGCCCCCGCCTGCGCCTCGAGCGCGCCGGCATAGCCTTCGCTGGTGGCAAGCGGTGCGGCGGCTGCCGTGCCCTGACCCTGCACACCGAGCGCGCCGGATGTGAACGAGGTGAACACATTACCGGAGAACCGGAAAACCGTGAAGACGAACGCCCCCGCAAGGCCCGCGGACGCGGTGCGGAAACTCCCGAAGATGGCGAGCGCCTTCATCGCGGACGACGGCGCCAGCATCCAGGCATTGGCCGCGACATGGTTGGCGCGCATCTCGACCAGCACATCGGTCGCGCGGCCGAGCGTCAGCTGATAGATACCGGCGTCGATCACGCCCCAGAGCGCCACGAACACGAACAGGCCGAGGGCGAAGGAAGCCACGCGCAGATTGATCGGGGTGAGGATGAACAGCAGCGCGACGGGCATCATGAAGAGCATGATCCCGAAGACCGTCGCCCGGATCGTGGGCATCCACTCGTTGGCCGTCGACATGGTGGCGAGGCCTGACGAGACGACAGCGCGATTGGCCATGACACGCGCCGCCGTTGCAGGACTGTCCTCGAACAGCACATCGCCCACCGTGCTGCCGAGCATCACATTGGTCAGGAACTGCTGGAGCGAGAGCGGCGTATCCATCATCATCTGGCCAAGTTCGCCGATGTTGGAGCGGCAGCGCTGAAGCTGGGTCGCATTGCCGATGTCGTAGCCGGTGCGGGTGCAGACCTGCGCGACATAATTGTCGAACAGCGCAGGTTCGGAGAGGCGTGTCGAGATATGTTCCCACGCCTCGTTGCAGCTCACCGTCGTGCCGCCCTTGTCGGTGGACGTGAACACCGTGCTGAAGGTCGCCGGCCCCGCCATCGCGGCAAAGGCGGCAGGAAGATCGGTCGCCGTGCGGAACAGCTGATCGTCGTCGACGCCATAGGCGGGCGAGACCCGCGCGACCGGATAGCATTGCCGGACATAGTCCTTGATCGTCGCGTCAAGGAACGTGTCGGTCATCGGGCCGCGCGGGGATGCGGCATTGAGGAACAGGTCGAAACTGTGCCCGCCCGCCCCGAACTCAAGCTTGGCATGGGGATCGGTGGTGTTGTCGTCGATCACTTCCGCGAGCGCGCGCTCCATCATGTTGGTCATGCCCGCGACCAGCACGATGAGGTTCGGCACGTCGCCGACCGGCTGATAGGCGTTGCGGACGCGGTCGTAGACATGGACCGTGCCCGTCGTCGCGACCAGGCCGACGAACAGGCCGACGCCGATCAGCATCTGGAACCCGAAGGCGACGATGCCCATGCCTTGCCCGCGGATGCTGGCGAGCAGGACGCCGAGCGCGATGCCCACCACCGCGACGATCAGCACCAATGTCTCGTAACGCGAATCCCCGAAGATCATCGAGACGAGGCGGAAGGCGTCCACCGTCTCCGCAAAGCCGTCATAGGTGTGGAAACTCGCATCGATCGCCAGCGCGGGACTGGCCGAGAAGAGAGCGATCAGGACCGAGATCGCGCGAACTAAGCGGTGCATGACGCGGCCCTCCGTCAGCGGTTGCGGTTGGCGGCGGCGCCGGCGGCGTCGCGCGCATCACGGTCGCGCTGGCGCACGACCCCGGCATAGTTGGCCGAGAGGTTCGCCTGGTTGAGGGCGGCCATGTAGGACTGGCGCATCTGCGCGCGCTGGCGCAGCACCTCGTCGCGTAGCCCGCTCAATTGCTCAATGCCCTTGGCGAGGATGCGGGTCTGGCAGATCCGGGCGCTGCCGGCATCGGCCGCGCCGGCGGCGGTCACGCCACGTTCGGCATTGGACACGGCAAAATCTATGCTGCGCGTGAGGTCGTTGAGCATCTGGTATGCGAGCGTCAACGCGACCAGTTCGTCGGTATCGCCGATCACGCTCTCGACTAGCCCCTGGCGCACGCCCCATTCCAGAAGACGATAGACGGGGAGGGTGCGCACATTGGCGACGAACTGGCGTTCCTCCGCCGTCAGCGCGGCGCGCGTGCGGATCTTGATCGCGATCGACTCCATCCGGCCGCGCGCGAGCACCAGCGCGCCCTTGCCGCTGCCGTCGGTCGAGCAGTCGGCCGAGGTCGGCGGCACCGTGATCGCGCGGGTCTGGACCTTGC
>Ga0209066_10001191_pt1 | contig 35343 bp, 33 predicted proteins | sample All_14_2_FD_187198 | JGI IMG/M metagenome (GOLD analysis project Ga0209066, IMG submission 187198) | Freshwater microbial communities in response to fracking from Pennsylvania, USA - Allegheny Zone_MetaG_DW_15 (SPAdes) (version 2) ... | reverse complement strand
GCCGATGGGGGCGTGCTGCGCGTCGATGGCGGCATGGCGGTCAGCGACTGGACCATGCAATTCCTGGCCGACATCATCGGGGCGGAGGTTGACCGGCCGAAGGTGACGGAAACCACCGCGCTGGGCGCGGCCTATCTGGCCGGGTTGCAGGCGGGCATCTGTCCGCAGCCCGAGGAGTTTGCACGCAACTGGGCGCTGGATCGACGGTTCCAACCCGCGATGCAGCCGGAGGAGCGGGAGGCCCGCTATCAGCGCTGGGGACGGGCGGTGAAGGCCGCGATGTCACTGTGACGGGCCTGTTCGCAATCACCCCGTTCGGCATCGCCGCGCCAGGGCGCATCCTGTTCGGCCGGGGCGAAGCCGTCAAGGCGCCGGGCCTGTTGAAAGGCTTCGGTTCGCGCGGCGTGCTGGTGCATGGCGCTAATGCGGCCCGAGCCTCCTGGCTGGTGGAGGCGCTGGGCGAGGCGGGATGCGCTATCATCACGCTGTCCTGTCCCAAGGAACCCGATCTACCCATGCTGATGGCCGCGATTGCCAGGGCGCGCGATCACGCGCCCGATTGGGTCGTCGCGCTGGGCGGCGGGGCGGTGGTCGATCTGGGCAAGGCGGTGGCGGCCCTGGTGCCCGGCGCGGGCGATCCGCTGAAGCATCTGGAAGTGGTGGGGCAGGGGCTGCCGCTGGACGCGAGCCCCTTGCCCTTCATCGCCATCCCCACCACCTCCGGCACCGGGGCGGAGGCGACGAAGAACGCCGTGATCGGTCTGCCGGAACATGGCCGCAAGGTCTCCCTGCGTGATGAACGCATGCTGCCGCGCATCGCCATCATCGACCCGGCCCTGACCGACAATGCGCCTTGGGGGCTGACGCTGGCTTCGGGGCTGGACGCGGTGACGCAGGTGATCGAACCCTATGTCTCCTGCAAGGCGACACTATTCACCGACGCGATCGCGCGCGCGGCCATACCTGTGGGGTTGAAGGCGCTGGCTAGCCTGCGCCATCAGGAGGTGCCGGAGGCGCGCGACGCCATGGCCTGGGTCAGCCTGTCCGGCGGGTTGGCGCTGGCCAATGCCGGGCTGGGCGCGGTCCATGGTCTTGCCGGCGTGATTGGCGGTGTTTCCCCGGCGCCGCATGGCGCGGTTTGCGGTGCGCTGCTGGGGCCGGTGCTGCGCGCCAATCTGCGCGCCGTGCCGCATGACGGGCAGTATGGCGAGCGCCTGCGTGAGGTCTGCGGCTGGATCGCCGCCGCAATGGGTGGCGGGGCCTTCGACGCGCCGGAGGTTCTGGCCCATTGGGCCAAGGAGGCCGGCCTGCCGGGGCTGGAAGCGCAGGGGCTGGACCCCGCCTTGCTGGGCGAGGTGGTCAAGGCTTCGCTGTCTTCCTCCTCCATGAAGGGCAATCCGGTCCCGCTTCCGGTCGAGGTGCTGGCGGAGGTGATGCGCCAGGCTTTGTAGCTGGCCAAAAGCGCGCACCTTGAGCTGCGGTTGACCGCCATGGTAGGTTACATGTAACCGAATGGAGGATCGCCATGGCATCCGTTGGAAATCGCCGGGATTCGCGCATAAAGGTGGGCGAATATCGTGCTAGGCTCCGTGCCCAGGGCCTGCGCCCCATCCAGCTTTGGGTTCCCGATACGCGCAGCCAGGTTTTTCGGGAGGAGGCGCATCGCCAGTCCATGGCCGTGGCGAACAGCGCGCAGGCCGGTGCTGATCAGGATTTCATTGATTCCGTTTCGGACTGGGGCGATGCATGAAGCGCGGGGAGATCTGGACCGCGTCCGGGGGCAAGGACTATGCCGGTAAGCCGCGCCCGGTGGTGATTGTTCAGGACGACAGCTTCGATGCTACAGATTCCGTAACGGTCTGCGCCTTCACCACCGATGCTTCGCATGCCCCCTTGTTTCGTCTGGCCGTAGAACCTGATGAACACAATGGGCTGCAGATGGCCTGCAAGATGATGGTGGATAAGATCACGACGATTCCCAAGTCCAATTTGGGGAACCGGATTGGGCAATTGGGCGAGGATGATATGATGCGTTTCAATCGTGCAGCCCTGGTCTTCCAGGGGTTGGCCGGGCCTGTCCGGGCAGAACGCAAGACATCGACCTGATCACCCGAAGGGCAGGAAGCGTGCCCGTTCTTCCCGAAAGCGGCGGACCATGACATTACGGCAGGCGGCGATGCGCGCCAGCGCATGGCTGTCGGGATGGGCCAGCAGGTGATAGCTGCGTCGCCAGGTGATGGCGGGCATGATCCGCACCAGCTCCGGCATCGCACCCACCGCGAAATCATGCAGGATGCCGATGCCCACACCCGCGCGCACCGCCTGCATCTGGCCCATCACGCCGGCGCAGCGGAACAGCCGGCCGGCCTGTTCCACCAGTTCCAGCCCGTAGTCGAGCGAGGGGGCATAGGCGTAATCCTCCACCCCCGTCACCACGGTATGGGCATCCAGATCGGCCAGGGTTTCGGGGGTTCCATGCTGCGCCAGATAGCTTCGGGCGGCATAGACCCCCAGCGAATAATCGGTCAGCCGGGTGACCAGCAACCGGCCTTCCGCGGGTGGGTCGAGGCAGATGGCGAGGTCCGCCTCTCGCTTCGACAGCGAGAAATTGCGAGGCAGCGGTACCAGTTCCACCACGAGGGCCGGATGGTCGCGTTGCAGCAGGCCCAGCTCGGCTGCCAGGAACATGGTGCCCAGCCCATCCGGCGCGCCGATGCGCACCGTGCCGGAGACGGAGGCGCCTTCGGCGCGCGACTGGTCAACAATGCCCAGGATTTCCGTCTCCACCCGTTCGGCGGCCGGCAGCAGCCTTTCCCCCGCTTCCGTCAACAACGATCCGGTCGGGCGGCGGTCGAACAGCGGCGCGCCCAGCGCGTCTTCCAACGCATCCAGCCGCCGGGCGATGGTGGCATGGTTGACCCCCAGCGAGCGGGCGGCGGCCAGCATCTGGCCCTGCCGCGCGACAGCTAGGAAAACCCGCAGATGGTCCCAGTCCAGCACATTCATTTGCGCACAACGGTTTTTCGGATTGTTCGCTTGATGATCGGAAATTCGTAACCGACTATGGTGCCAGACGTCAAATCAAACGCGGGAGGAGTTCATAATGAGCGCCAATATTCAGCATTTCATCGGCGGCAAGAAGTTTGCCGGCAACAGCACGCGCAGCCAGGCCGTCTTCAATCCGGCGACGGGCGCGGAATCCGGTCGGGTCGCGCTGGCCTCCACCGATGACGTGCGCGCTGCCGTCGCTGCCGCCAAGGCCGCCTTTCCGGGCTGGGCCGCGACCACGCCCCTGCGCCGTGCGCGCATCCTGAACCGTTTCCTACGCATCCTGGAAGAGCGTACGAACGAGCTTGCCGCCGTGATCACGGCCGAGCATGGCAAGGTCTTGTCCGATGCGGCGGGCGAAGTGCAGCGCGGCCTGGAAGTGGTGGAATTCGCCACCTCCGCCCCGCAGCTGCTGAAAAGCGAGATGACGGAGGATGTCGGCACCGGCATCGACAGCTTCGCGCTGCGCCAGCCTTTGGGTGTGGTGGCGGGCATCACCCCGTTCAACTTCCCGGCCATGGTGCCGATGTGGATGTTTCCGGTGGCGCTGGCCTGCGGCAATACCTTCGTGCTGAAGCCGTCGGAACGTGACCCGTCCGCGGCCCTGGTGTTGGCGGAATGGCTGAAGGAAGCCGGCCTGCCGGATGGCGTGTTCAACGTGGTGCAGGGCGACAAGGAAGCGGTCGACGCGCTTTTGTTCGATCCGGATGTGCAGGCGATCAGCTTCGTAGGGTCCACGCCGATCGCGCGCTACATCTACGAAACCGCCGCGCGCACCGGCAAGCGCTGCCAGGCCCTGGGCGGCGCCAAGAACCATATGATCATCATGCCGGATGCCGATATGGATCAGGCGGTCGATGCGCTGATGGGGGCGGCCTATGGCTCCGCCGGTGAACGCTGCATGGCGGTGTCGGTGGCGGTTCCGGTCGGCAAGGCGACCGCCGACACGCTGATCGAGAAGCTTGCTCCGCGCGTGCGTGCGCTGAAGGTCGGACCCGGCACCGATCCGGCGGCCGAAATGGGTCCGGTGATCACGGGCGCGCATCGTGACAAGGTCATGTCCTATATCGACAAGGGCGTGGCGGAAGGCGCCACCCTGGTGGTCGATGGCCGCGACATCAAGCTGCAGGGCTATGAGAACGGCTATTTCGTCGGCGGCACCCTGTTCGACAATGTCACCACCGATATGACGATCTACAAGGAAGAGATTTTCGGGCCGGTCCTGTCCGTCGCGCGGGCCGACAGCTATGACACCGCCGCGAAATGGATCAACGAGCATGAATTCGGCAACGGCACCGCGATCTTCACCCGCGATGGCGATGCGGCACGCGAATTCGCCCATTCGATCAAGGTCGGCATGGTCGGCATCAATGTGCCCATTCCGGTGCCGATGGCCTTTCATTCCTTCGGCGGCTGGAAATCTTCGCTGTTTGGCGATCATCACATGCATGGGCCGGAAGGCGTGCGCTTCTATACCAAGCTGAAGACCATTACCGAACGCTGGCCGCGTGGCATCCGTTCGGGTGCGGAATTCGTCATGCCGACGATGAAGTAAGGCTGTTTCAACTGCGTCTGACTTTTGGGGGTGGCCCGTGGGCCACCCCTTTTCTTTCGGCCTTTGCCGAACAGCATGCGTTGCGATAGGTTTTCGCCCTTTGCAATCGCGGGGGGCATGATGTCGAAATCCACGCGTGCGACGAAGATGCTGGAAAAGGCGGGCGTCGCCTTTACCGTCGTCGCCTATGATTATGATCCAAATGCCGACAAGGTGGGCATGCAGGCGGCCGAAGCCCTGGGCGAGACGCCGGACAAGGTGTTGAAAACCCTGATGACGCTGATCGACGGCAAGCCCGCCTGCGTGATTCTGCCATCCGACCGGGAAGTGTCGATGAAGAAGCTGGCGGCGGCCTTCGGCGGCAAAGCGGCGGAAATGATGAAACCCGCCGATGCCGAACGCATGACCGGCTATAAGGTGGGCGGCATCAGCCCCTTCGGCCAGATGCGCACCGTGCGCACCGCCATCGAGGAGCAGGCCATGGCCCATGCGCTGGTCTATATGAATGGCGGCCAGCGCGGGCTGCAGGTCAGGCTGGCGCCCGGCGACGCGGCAAAGGTGCTGAACGCGGTCGTGGCGCCCATCGTGGCGTGAGCGCTGCTGGCCTTTACTTGTTGTGCACCAGATATCCCGTACCGTTTTCGCGCACGTAATAGGTCCGGTTGCCGGTGACGGAGAAGTTGTAGAGCTGGGTTTCGGCCGGGGCGGACTGCTTTTCGATCCGCTCCACGCGGATTTCGCCGGCTTCGGTGATCATCAGATCGCCGACTTCCAGTTGACCGATCTCCAGCGCCGGATTGGCCTGTTTTGCCATGACGGGGTCCATCGCCTTCCAGCCCTGGACCGTCATGAAGGGGTGCCCGTCGCTGACGAAGAAGCGGCCGCCATTGATGGCATAGAGATGCTGCTGGCCCAGCTTCGGACGGTGCAGTTCGATGACCGTGTTCACCGTGTCGTCCGCGCCGCGCAGGCGATCGCCCGCCACGATGTCTTCGATCTTCTTGGTGCTGCCATCTTCCATCACCACCAGCGTGCCGGCAATGAAGCAGGCCGCAACGCTGCCCAGGGAAACCCCGTCCTGGTAGACGAAGACGTTGTTGCAGCCGACGTTAATGCTGTTCAAATGTACCAGGATCTGCGTCGCGTTGACCGTCACGCCCGGGGTGCCGGCGGTGGGGTCGTCACAGGCCGCGGTGAAGACCGATCCGCCAGCGTTCTGAATTGAGGTAAAGGTCGCCCAGACCTCGTTATCCGAGAAGTGCAGGAAGCCCGACAGGTTCAGGCCGGTGATGACCGCTTTCGACGATGTCGTACCGGTGCTGAGTTCCGCGTTCTTGCTGTCCTGCACATCCTGCTGCAGTTCCTGGGTACGCAGGATGGCGCGCTGCACCTCCATAGGCTGCTGCGAGGCCAGAACCGGGGAGAATTGCAACACGTTGGTGGTCGTTCCCGATGGGCCGGCACCGGGCAGGGGGCCTACTTCCGGACCGGTTGGTGGCAGGAAGCCAAGCCGTGCTAGGTTCCGCTCGGCCGCCTGGAACCCTTCCCGCGCGGTCGATCGGTCCTGCGATGCCCGGAAGGAAGCCGGGCTCATCGTGTCGAAACCGCCCAGGCCGCTCGATCCGGCTTCGCCGGTCCAAAGGTCCGAGACGCGCCAACTGACCAGCAGCGTCTTGTCCTGCGTGCTGGTCTGGCGATAGCTGAGCGAGAAGGATTCCACCTCGCCGCCCAGCGTGCCGCCGACGACGCCATCGGTGTCCATGTCGACGCCGAACCCAACCAGCCAGCGCCATGAATGGCCGAAATAGCGTGCGCCTTCAAAGGCTATGCCCGCCCCGCCGGTGGCCACGGTGCGGAAGTCCCGCGAATTGTCGATCTGGTCGTAATGCGCGAAGTTCAGCCCGCCGCCCATGGAGATCGGGAAATAGGGGCCGAGCAGGGCAGGGCTGACCGCGCGCATCGACAGATCCAGCGCATTGGTCTTCGGTGCACCCTGGCTGCCCTTGCGAACCTTGGGCGCATGGGTGAAGGCTGCGGTCCCGGATAGCGAGGACAGGCTATTCATCAGCGTGTCGATCGGGCTGCGCAGGCCCGGCGGCAGGTCATAGCCCAGCACCTGACCCGCCCGGCCGCGCTTGAACCAGTTCAGATAGCCGGTATAGCCCCAGACATCGGCCTTGCCGGCATTGAAGCTCTGCTCCTCGCGGCTGACATAGCCGCCCAGCGTGAAGGAAGAATTGGGGTCGATCTCCGGCAGGACGGTCAGATACTGGCCATAGAATTCCAGTACCTCGTCATTCGCCAGCACACCGGCGCCGAGCGCATTCTGGCCGGCATCATCCAGCAGCGCGCCCATGGAGATGCCGCCGCGCGCCTGATAGCGGCTGTCCCATTTGCCGCGCAGGGAAATGGTGGCGGAATCAAAGCCGAGCCCAAGCGCCGCGCCCTCATCCAGGCTGGCTGAGCCGTCTTCATTCGCCGTGCCGTTCAGCGACCAGCTGAATCCCTCGAAACCGCCAGAGGTACCGGTCTGTCCCTGGTCCGGGCGCAGCGCGAGGGGAAGGTCCTGGTACTCCGTCACCGTCTGGGCGGAGACCTGCGTGAAATGTCCGGTGGACAGGGCCATAGCAATGGCCGTGCTGCGCAGCAGAACTGATCGGAACATAACGTGCAAACTCCCTCTCTCAGCATTGCCTAGCACTCTGCTGTGGGGGGCTGGAAGAGGGAATATTTTTGCAGATCGTCAACCGCGTGAATACTAAAAGAATGTTCGTAAAATCAATATGATGCCAGATCCGGCGGACATTATCAGGATGACGGGGCGGGCAAGTCCGCCATCGATCAGCCGACGTCCCCAATTGGAGAACAGGAAGCCGGCGAAGGCAAAGGGGAACATGGCAAGCGTGACCATCAACTGGCTCCAATCGAGATGGCCGCTCAGCCATAGAAGCCCGACCGAGATGGAAGCGCCGACCACGAAGAAGCCGTTCAGGGTGGAGCGCATCACCGCTGCGTCGCTGCCCTGATAGACCAGCGCCATGGGCGGTGCGCCGATGGAGGTCAGCGTGCCCATGAAGCCGGACAGGCTGCCGGCAAAGAACAGGGTGGTGGGCGTCGGGCGCAAGCGCAGGCCCAGCATGCTGATGCCGACGGCGGCCAGCACCATCACCCCGAACAGCTTGGAAAAGGTCGCCGCAGATAACAGCCCCAGGCAGAACACGGCTGCGATGGACGCGATGGCGCGCCCGGCCAGGGCCACGCCCAGCCCCGTGAAATCGACCCGGTTCCATTCCCGGATTGCGCCGCTGATGCTGATCATCAGCGAGACGAGCAGCATTGGGGCAGGTACGAAGGCGGGGTCGATCACCGCCAGCATCGGGGCAGCCAGCATGTTGAAGCCAAAGCCGGTGGAGCCCTGGATGGCCCCCGCCGCAATCAGGGTCAAAGCGGCCAGCACCAGCTGAGCCGGGCCGATGGCGAGAAATTCGGCAAGCATGGACGGATGATGAACCCTGTGCGACGGAAAACTGATCCAGACTATGCCGGGTTCTTCGGGAATTCACCCTAATATGTCTAGCCATTATGCTGACCGACGGAACAGGGATGCCGATCCCGTGGCACAGCCGCGGCTTATTCGGCGGCCCGGAACAGGGCGCCGCGCCCGCGCAGATGGCTGGGATAGATCACCGCCTCGCCCGCCAGGGCGCCGGCCCGGACCGGAATGTCGTAGAGCGTCGACAGCTTCGTTTCCGTCAGCGCTTCCTGCACGGGGGCATGGGCGATCAGTTCGCCGCGCCGGAACAGGGCAGCCCGGTCGGCGAAACGCGCGGCCAGGGTCAGGTCATGCAGCACGCAGGCCACGCCCACGCCGTCATCGGCCAGGCGGCGGGCTTCGTGCAGCAGGATCGCGACATGGGCCAGATCCAGGCTGGAGGTCGGCTCGTCCAGCAGCAGATAGGCGGCCTGGCCGGGCGTGTTCCGTGCCGCTTCCAACTGCACCAGGGCGCGGGCAAAGGCGACGCGCTGGCGTTCCCCGCCCGACAGGGTCAGGACGTTGCGATCCAGATAATCCCCGACATCCGCGCGGCTGGCGGCGTCCAGCACGGCCTCGCGCCCATTGCCGCACAGCCGGGCGCGCCCGAACAGGCCAAGGCCGATTACCTCCTCCACCCGGAAGGCAAAGGCCAGCTCGTCGCGCTGGGGCATCACCGCGCGCCGCGCCGCCAGTGCCTCGGGCGCAAGGCCCGCGATATCCGCTCCGTCCAGCAGGACGCGGCCATCACCCGGGCGCAATTCGCCGCTCAACGCCTTCAGGCAGGTGGATTTGCCCGATCCGTTGGGGCCAAGGATGGCCGTGATCTCCCCGGGCCGGATTTTCAGGCGCACATCCCGCAGGGCGATATGTGCGCCATAGCGCATCGTGACATGGTCGAGTTCCAGCGTCATGACGCGCGCCCCCGCTGCCGGATCACCAGATAGAAGAAGAAGGGGCCACCGACCGTACCCAGCACGAGACCCACGGGGATTTCTGCCGGGCTGGCGAGGATGCGCCCCACCGCATCGGCGCCCAGCATCATGAGGGCACCCAGCAGCATGGAGCCCGGCAGCACCACCCGGTTGCGCACGCCGAAGACCAGCCGCACCAGATGCGGCACAACCAGCCCCACGAAGCCGATCGCACCGGAGAAGGAGACGGCCGCCCCCACGGCAAGCGCCACCGCCAGCACCACGGCCCATTTCAGGCGCGGCACGTCGACCCCGACATGCATCGCCGCCGCCTCGCCCAGCAGATAGCGGTCGAGCGCTTCCGCACGCGTCAGCAGCAGCACCAGCGGCAGGGCGATCACCAGGGTCAGCACGGGCAGCACGGTCCAGTCGGCCAGCGCCAGGCTGCCCATGGTCCAGAAGGTCAGGCCGCGCAATTGCTGGTCATCGGCGACATAGGTCAGAATGCCGATACCAGCCATGACGATGGAATTCATTGCGATCCCCGCCAGCAGGACCACGGTCACGTCCAGCCCGCCGCGCCGGGCCCCGACCTGCACGATGATCAGGGTCGCCGCCAGCGCGCCGATAAAGGCGGTCGCCGGTACCGTCCAGGCCATCCAGAACGGCGACAGATGGACCAGAATGCCCCCCAGCACGATGGCGGCGACCGCACCCAGCGTGGCCCCGCCGGAAATGCCGATCAGCACCGGATCGGCCAGCGGGTTGCGGAACAGGGCCTGCAGGGCCGCGCCCGATGCACCAAGGGCGGCCCCCACCAGCGCGCCGAACAGCACGCGCGGCAGGCGGATCTGATACAGAACATAGGGCTCGCCGGTCATTCTGTCGCCTGCAAGCAGGCTGGCCAGCCCCTGTTTCAGGGCAGGGAATACATCCAGCGGCACCGCGCCCACATGCAGCGACCCCAGCATCGCGACGGCCAGAATCAACAGACCCAGGGGCAGGGCGCCGATTGTCTCCACCCCCTGCCACCAGGTCCAGCGCATCGCAGCCGGGGTCATGGCTGCTCCGGCGCGAAGTCGGGACCGTAGGCGAAGCGGGCCAGTTCTTCCGTCGCGGCGGGTGTGCGCGGTCCGAAGCCCAGCAGCAGTATCCCATCCATGCCCAGCACCCGGCCTTCGATCACGGCCGGCAGTCGGCTGAGCACGGGGTTGGCCTGCAGGGCAGCCAACCCGCCCAGCGCGTCCAGCCGCGAGGACATCAGGACAATAGCGTCGGGGGCAGTCGCCAGCATGCCTTCGGCGGAGACGGCCTTGTAGCCTTCATGGGTGTCGTGGAACACGTTGTTGGCTCGGATCATGCGGAAGACGCCATCGGCCGCCGTCTTGCGTCCGGCCATCAGTACCACGCCTTCGCGCAAGTCGAGCAGGAAGGCGAGGCGGGGATGGTGGGAAAAGCGGTCGAGCGCCTTGTCCACCTGTACCATGCGTGCCCGCATGGCGGTGACCACGGCATCGGCCTCTGCATTGCGTCCCAAAAGCGCGCCGACAGCGGCGATCTTGGCGGCGATGCCGTCCAGATCCTCCGCATCGGGCAGGGTTTCTACCCGCACGCCAGCACCCCGCAACTGGGCCAGCACGGGGGGCGGGCCGGCATTGATCGAGCCGATCAGCAGATCGGGTTTCAGGGCCAGGATGCCTTCCGCCGACAGGCTGCGCATATAGCCGATCTGCGGCAGGTCGCGGACGGCATCGGGAAAGTAGGAGGTGGTATCGACCCCGACGAGACGAGCCCCCATGCCAAGTGCATGAACGATTTCCGTCACATCCCCGCCGGCGGTCACGATGCGGTCGGGCGCTCCCTGGGGCAGCGCCGTTGTCGGGGCAAGCCCCAGGGCGGTGCACAGCGCGACCGGCAGCAGGACCCGTGCCAGGGCGCGCCGTGTGATGAATCCGCGAAGCATGGAGGCCATCCTCAGCATTCCTTTCCATACCAAGGCGCGCCGTCGCTGCTGACGGCTCGCCGTGGTTTTGCGCATGCACTGGGCGGGCTTGATCGGATGGCGATGGCCCGACCCATCGCCATCCAGGTTCAGGCCGCGGACAATTCGGGCTCGGAAACCGCCTGGACCAGGGCGCGCCAGTCTTCCCGCTCCGGCTTGCCCGGCTTGCGTTCGCCAAACAGCTGCAGGAAGTGGTTGCCATCCTGGTCCAGGATTTCCAGCGCGGTGACGATGCCGTCTTCGGTTGGCTTGCGTACGGCCCAGATTTCCGCGATCCGGTCCGCCCGGATATGCAGGTTGAAATCCGGGTCCAGCACGTTCAGCCAGTCCCCCATGACCTTGATCTGTTTCACCGGCCCGGTATGGATCTGGATGCAGCCCGGATTGCCGACGAAAACCATGATCGGCTGGCCGGATTGGGCAGCCCCGTTCAGCACGCGTTCCAGCGCGTCCTTGCCGATGCGCCGGGCGAAGCGTTCCTCCGCCAGATGCAGGGCCTGATAGCGGGTCAGGCCATGGGTTTTCAGCAGCCCGAAGAACTGATGCGTGTCGGTCATCTCCGCCCAGCCCTGGCGGAAGGAAGCAACATCGACGCTGTCGGCAACCGGTAGCATCTGGGGCTTGGGCGCGCGGAGTTCCACGGCAAGGCCCGGCGTCTGGTCTTCCGCCCGGTGCGCCTTCACCAGCGCGTCGAAGGCGGCGATGTCGGTTTCGGGTTGCACATAGATCTTATGGACGGCAACGCCTGCCTTGTCGAAGAATTGCAGGCTGCGCAGGGCGCGGCCATGGGCTTCTTCTTCCACAAGGAAACCCGCCTTCCATTCGGTGAAGAAGATGCGCAGATCGATATCGGGACCCAGCACGACGCCGCCCTGATCGCTCAGATCGACCCCCAGGAACGCACCTTTGCGTTCATGCACGACTTGGTCATTGCGGGTCAGACACATGACGCGGCCAATGGCCGGCATCGCTTCGATCATGGCGCGGAAACGGCTATCCAGCCGGGTCACGCCCAGATCGCGACCGGCACGGGCGGCGACGATCTCTCCTTCGGAGGCGTTCAGACATTCGGCGAGGTCGCGGGCACGCAGGCCGGGTTCGGCGGCGCGCAGCGCCTGCCATCTGGCAAAGAGCGTATCGGCGGCGGAGGAGCTGGCATTCATGCTCATATCTCCCTTTGGGTTTCGGGCGGCCCCGGTGTCGGATCGCCAGGGCGCATGGGATGACTACTTCGTCAGGATCAGCTTGCCCTGACGGGTGCGACGCAGCCGATAGGTCTCGTCACCATGCCGGATCAGCACCTCCTGCCGGCCATGCAGCAGCAGGGTGGAATCCAGGGTGATCGGCTTGTTTGCCCCGGAACCGGTGGAGGGGGGTACCCCCTCCTTCCGGCCGGAGTGACAAGGATGGGCAGGGCATGTCTCAGGCTGTGCTGCTTCCATTTTCAAAACCGCATGCTTGCCGTCAGCATGAAATTGCGTCCGGTCTCGTATTGGGAGGCCAGATGACGGCGGTAGGATTTGTCAAAGACGTTGTCGACGGCGAAGTCGAGACGCAGACCGTCGAGCGCGGCTTCGGAGGGCTCCCAGGAGACGAAGACGTCGTGAATGACCTTGCGCCCCTCGGTCTTGTCGGTGCCGCTTGGAACCTGATCCTGCCCGAACAGCAGCGCTCCACGCCAGCCGAGCGTCGTATCCCAGCCGGGGATGCGCCAGCCGGCGAGCAGGGCCAGCTTGTCTTCCGGAATGGTTGCCAGGGCCACGCCGTTTGCGGTGTTCTCGCCCTCGATATGCGAATAGCCCAGCGTGCTGAACCATCGATTGGCGTCATAGCCCGCTTCCAGCTCGCCACCTTCGATCCGTGCGTTGCGCACATTGATTGCCTGGGTGGTGAAGGTCTTCACATCCAGGTCGATATAGTCCTTGACGTCATTGCGATAGACGGAACCCTTCATGCGTAGCGCGTCACCTTGCGACAGCACGTCATCGAAGGACATAGCCAGACCGATTTCCTTGTTTTCCGCCGTTTCCGGTCGCAGATCGGGATTGGCGATGAACACGTTGTTGCCGCCAGGCCCCATCGAGAAATGCACGCCGCCGGCATAAAGCTCGGTCAGTTCCGGCGCTCGGAAGGCTTCGGAATAGGAGCCGAACAGGGCCAGGAACGACGTTGCCTGATAGGACAGGGCGAGTTTCTTCGAAAGTTCACTTTCCGAGACGTCGGCTTTGGCGAATGCCTCGCGCTCATACTGATCGAAGCGCACGCCTGGCGTGATCGTCAGGTGGTCGAACAGCGTGAACTCGGCCTGCGTGTAGGCGGCAGAGGTGGTGGCTTCCGCAATCGGATATTGTTCGCGATAGGCGCCGTTGCGCTTGCCTTCCTGGCTGTCGTTGTACAATTCGCCGCCATAGGTCAGTGCCAGACCGAAACCATCGGCGAAGTCAAACCGGCTGGTGTTCGACAAATCCATGCCCATCGTTTCCAGCGCGGTGCTGTCGTTGCGGCCGTTAGTCGTGCCGCGTGCCGTCACCAGTTCCCGGATGAAGGTATCCGAATAATACAGGGTGGCATTGGCGTTAACGAGTTCACTGTCCGGCGCGTCGAAGCTGTAGCGTAGGCTGGCGGAATTCTCGCGCAGGAAGCGTTCAGCCGGAATCAGGCTGGTGCCACTGCCAACGTCCGGCGCGGTCGGGATGTCATTCCACAGCAGATAGCTTTCCGCTGTCAGTTCCAGCTCATGGCCGCGGCCCTGCAGCTTGACCTTGCCCAAGCCGGCGGCCGAGCTGTCATTGGAATAGCTGATGGTCTGGCCCGTGCCCGTCTCCTGGTCACCATTCGAACGGCGCGAGCCCGATACCAGAAAGTCGACATGCTCGTCCGGCGCGGCATAGGCGGTCAATGAGCCCAGACGGTGGGAGCCATTGCTCTGGAAGCCGGCCTTGGCCTGCCCGCCAACGGTTTGGCCCGGATCGAGCAGGTCGCGGGCGTCTTTGGTCTCCATGTTGATCACGCCACCCAGGGCGCCGCTGCCATAGAGCATGGAGGAGGGACCGCGCAGAATGTCGATTTGATCAACCAGATCCATATCCTGATAGACGCGGCCACGGTGGCCGGATTCGAAGTTCTTGCGCACGCCATCGGTGATGATGACCACGCGTGATCCGCCAAGGCCGCGGATATTCGGCTGCTCCGCCGAACTGCGCGGCCCGCCGGACATCTCGACACCGGGGACGTGGCGGATGGCATCATCCAGGCTGGTGGCCTGGCTGCGCTCGATTTCCTCGCGATCCACGACAGTGACCGAGGCCGGGGCTTCCAGCGCGGTGGTTTCCGTCTTGGTCGCGGTTACGGTGATTGCGTCCAGCGGAGTCTCCGCCGATGTCGGCGTCGTGGTCTGACCAGTGATCGTCGACGTGGCAGCCTGCGCCAGTTGAACGGGTTGCGGCACGGTCCCGGCCGTTTCCGCCGATGCCATTCCGCTGGGTAAGAATGCCAGGGCACCCATCGCAGTTCCCCCCAGCAGCGCCAGTTTGGCCCAAGAATTCATATCCAAGCCTCCGGATGAGGCGCGCCACCATTGCGCGCGCTGTGTCATGCCTGGCTGGCTATCCGCAGGGGGACGGCTGGCTTGGTATGCAAATGCGAACCACTCGCATATTCAACTGGTCGAATAGGGCCTCTCTTCACATCCGTCAAGGGAATAAGTGACGATTGTGTTGCGGCGATTTTCGCTGTTGCCTGGACGTCAGGAAAACGGCACGCCCGGTTCGGGAAGCCTGAAATGCAGGAGAACCAGAAACTTGTCGACATTCTGCCCGTCGCTCGCCAGGGGCAGCACCAGCTTGGTCAGCAGATGCTGTATTCCCCCGGGGGTGGGGACCAGCCGCCGACTGATCGCCGGCCCTTTTGTGTTCAGGGCCTTATCGTAATCGGCTTGAACCGCCGGATATTGGTGCGGGGGAAATACTTCGTCCAGGAAACGGCCGGTATTGTTGCCTTTTTCAATTTCGGCCACCTGGCTGCCGATCAGGCGCATGCGATAGCGACGTGTCGGCCCCTGGACCACATCACAGATGTTGATCCAGCCCAGCCAGGGCTTCAGATCTGGAATATCGAAATGTTGGCGCCCGGGAAGCAGGTTGGGTGCCGGCCGACGCAGCTCCCACAACCTGACCAGTGCTTCGAGATCGAGCCCGTCTTCGGAGCCCTTGTCCATTGCAGACGATGCCTCCAACGCCTCCCCTGAGCATCGGAATCAGTCCCGCGCTCCCCCATAGCCCCCTGAGTAACATTCGCAGGTGTGCAGGTGAAAGCGATATCCGGCGTCGGCGGTTGGAAAACACAACTTTTTATTGATTCTTGCTCCCAAAACTCCTTTGACGAGAGTGTTGCCGAGGGACGCGCTATTTTCGCTTGTCGACGACTCGTCTGGCCTTTCCGATGGACCGTTCGATGCTGCCCGGCTGGTCGATGGCGATGGCTGCGCTGACGCCGATCATGGATTTTATCTCATGCGCCAGATCATGGTTGATTGCCTCTCGATCCGCCGGGCCGGGGTAAAATCCGTCCCTTGGCTCGACATGGACCGTCATGGCATCCAGCGGTCCCTGCTTGGTCAGTTCGATCTGATAATGCGGGGCCAGCCTGGTATCCTTCAGGATCAACTCCTCGACCTGAGATGGAAACACATTCACGCCCCGGATGATCATCATGTCGTCGGTGCGGCCGGTGATCTTGTCCATCCGGCGCATCGATCGTGCCGTGCCAGGTGACAACCGGGTCAGATCGCGGGTGCGATAGCGGATGATGGGCAGGGCTTCCTTGGTCAACGACGTGAAGACCAACTCGCCGAATGAGCCATCGGGCAGGGAGGCCGTGGTCTTGGGATCAATGATCTCCGGATAGAAATGGTCTTCCCAGATCGTCAGGCCATCCTTGGTTTCGATGCATTCCTGGCTGACGCCGGGTCCCATTACCTCCGACAGGCCATAGATGTCGACTGCATCCATGCCGGTGCGTTCCTCGATCTCGCGGCGCATCTGTTCGGTCCAGGGTTCGGCGCCAAAGATGCCGACGCGCAGGGACAATTCCTCGCGGCTTAGGCCCTGGCGGTCCATCTCGTCGCACAGCGCCAGCATGTAGGACGGGGTTACCATGATGATTTCGGGTCGGAAATCCCGGATCAGCTGAACCTGCTTTTCCGTCTGCCCGCCCGACATGGGGATGACGGTCGCCCCCAGCTTTTCGGCCCCGTAATGCGCGCCCAGCCCGCCGGTGAACAGGCCATAGCCATAGGAGACATGGACCTTGTCGCGTGGCGTGCCGCCCGCGGCGCGGATGGACCGCGCCATTACCGTTGCCCAGACATCGATATCGCCGGCCGTATAGCCTACCACGGTGGGCTTGCCGGTGGTGCCGGAGGAGGCGTGTATCCGTACCACCTGTTCCATCGGCACGGCGAACATGCCGAAGGGATAGTTCTGGCGCAGGTCCTCCTTGGTCGTGCAGGGGAATTTTGCCAGATCCGACAAATCCTTCAGATCAGACGGATGTGCGCCTGCCGCATCGAATTTCGCCTTGTAATGCGCCACATTGCGATAGGCATGGTCCAGCGACCATTGCAGGCGTTGCAATTGCAGGGCTGCGATCTCGTCGCGGCTGGCTATCTCGATCGGGTCAAGGCTTGCGCGCAAGGCGGCGCGTGGATGGGCGCCCATCGGTTGATCCTCCCAGATGATTTTTGAAGCACGGCGGTCATTGTCATCGGACCGTCTCGTTTGCAGCCGGTGTCCAGAGCGGGGAGCCGAGCGAGCGGCTCTTGCCTCGGAACAGGGCGATAAGGGTGCCGTCCTGATTGGTCAGGCGGGTGTCGTAGACGCCGGAACGCCCCTTGCGGAACTGCTCGCGGCATTCGGCCGTCAGCCGGTCGCCCAGCCGGCCGGGCGCGGTGAAGGTGATCTCGCAGCCAGCCGCCACGGTCACCTCGTTATAGGCGTTGCAGGCGAAGGCGAAGGCGGAATCGCACAGCGCGAAGGCGAATCCGCCATGCAGAATCTTGTGACCGTTCACCATGTCCTGGCGCACGGTCAGGGCGAGGCGAGAGAAGCCGGGACCCACCTCCAGCAGCTCGATCCCCAACCCTTGCGAAGCGGTATCGGTTGCCCACATGGTCTGCGCGGCATGGCGGGCCAGGCTGGCGGGATCAAGGCCGAAGGTGAAATCCTGGCGCTCAGCCATGGAAATAACGTCCCCCCAAAACTTTGCGACGCAACAGTGCGCTGGCGCGATAGCGGTCGTCGCCGGTGATGCCCGACAGTGCGTCCAGGGCTTCCAGCACGCGGTCCAGGCCGATATCCTCCGCCCATTCCAGCGGGCCGACGGGGTAGTTCACGCCCATGGTCATGGCGGTATCGACACCGGCCGGATCGGCGACCCCATAGAGCACGGCTTCGGCGGCCTCGTTCGCCAGCATGGCGGCGGTGCGCAGCACGATCATGCCCGGCGCATCGTCGATCAGGCTGACTTCCTTACCCAGAATCTGGAACAGGCCGCAGGCGATCTTCACCGCGTCGGGGTCGGTCTGTTCGGCGGCGGCAAGGCAGATCCGCTTCGTGGAATCATAGTCACGGGCCAGATCGACCAGCACCAGATTGTCGATCTCATCCAGCGCCGCACGTGCGGTGGCAGGCAGTCCGTCGGTGATGGCGATGGTGGCGCCTTCCGCCCGGATGAAGCCTTCCGGGTCGCTGGAATCATCGCGCAGCACCTGGATTCCCGCCTCCAGCCAGCGGTCTTCCAGGGCGGCCAGCGGCCCGATATCGCCGGAAATCAGGATGGATTTCGGCGGACGATGCCCGTCTTCGGTCGACGGGGCTGGCGGGGCGGCATCCGGGCCATAGTTGTAGAAGCCCTGACCCGTCTTGCGGCCAAGCCTGCCGGCCAGCACCATTTCCTGCTGCAATAGCGACGGGCGATAGCGCGGGTCGTTGTGATAGGCCTGCCAGACCGAGCGGGTGACGGCGGAATTCACGTCATGGCCGATCAGATCCATCAACTCGCAGGGACCCATGCGGAAACCGCCGCAATCGCGCAGCACGGCATCCAGCGTGGCCGGATCGGTGGCGCCTTCTTCCAGCAGCCGCAGCGCTTCGGCATAGAAGGGGCGGGCGACGCGGTTGACGATGAAACCCGGGGTGGATTTCGCATGCACCGCCGATTTGCCCCAGGCGGTGGCGGTGGCGTGCACGATCTCCGCCAGGGCTGGATCGCTGGCCAGGCCGGAGACGACTTCGACCAGTTTCATGATCGGGGCGGGGTTGAAGAAATGCATGCCCACCAACCGCTCCGGCCGGTCCAGCCTCGCCGCAATGGCGGTGACCGAGATGGAAGAGGTATTGGTGGCCAGGATCGTATCCGGCCCGCAGACGGTTTCCAGCGTACGGAAGACATCAGCCTTGACGCCGATATCCTCGATCACCGCTTCGATGGCGAGCTTCACCGGTGCGAAATCGGCCAGCGATGCGGCGGGGGTAATCCGGCCGGCGATGGATTTGGCCTCGTCCGCGCTGATCTTGCCGCGCCCGGCCAGCTTGTCCAGATCGCCCGCGACCAGCCCGACGGCCTTCGCCGCCACGCCTTCCATGGCATCGAACAGCAGGACGGGATGGCCTGCCTGCGCCGCCACCTGGGCGATTCCGCGCCCCATGGCGCCGGCTCCGATCACGCCGATGGCGGCAGAGGAGGGGAGGGATTTGCTTTTGGACTTGCTCATAACGCTATGATCCTTCAGCGGCCCTTGAAGGCCGGCTTGCGCTTTTCCATGAATGCCGCGACGCCTTCCCGATAATCCTCGCTGCGCCCGGCAATGCCTTGCAGGTCGCGTTCGAGGTCGAGCTGGTCGTCCAGCCTGTTGGCGAAGGAGGCTTCCAACGCCCGCTTGGTCAGGGCATAGCCTTTTGTCGGGCCGGCCGCCAGCTGGGCAGCCATGGCGCGGGCTTCGGGCATCAGCGCCTCGTCCTCCACACAAGCCCAGATCAGGCCCCAGGCGGCAGCCTGCTCCGCCGGCAGCTTGTCGCCCAGAAGAGCAAGGCCCTTGGCGCGGGCCATGCCGACCAGACGGGGCAGGGCCCAGGTGCCGCCCGCATCGGGGATCAGGCCGATCCTGCTGAAAGCCTGCAGGAAGCTGGCCGATTTAGCCGCAATCACGATATCGCAGGCGAGCGCGATATTGGCTCCGGCCCCGGCCGCGACCCCGTTCACGGCGCAGACCACCGGTTTGGGCAGTGCCTTGATGCGCCGGATCAGCGGGTTATAGGTCGCCTCCAGCGTTTTCGACAGATCAGGCGCTTCCGTGCTTGTGCCCTGCACCCGGCCGGACAAATCCTGGCCCGCGCAGAAGCCGCGCCCGGCCCCGGTCAGCAGCAGGCAGCGGATCGTCTCCTCGCGCTCGACCGTTTTCAGCGCGTCGAACAGGGCCTTGAACATCGCCTCGTTGAAGCTGTTCAGCTTGTCGGGCCGGTTCAGGGTGATTTCAGCCACGCCGTCCGAAATCGAAAGCAGAATGGGGTTCTCACTCATTGCCTATTTCCCCTCGAACTTGGCCGGGCGCTTCTCGGCAAAGGCGGCAAGGCCCTCGCGGCGGTCGGCCGTGGCGAATAATTGGCAGAACAGGGCGCGCTCGGCCTTCAGGCCTTCGGTAAGCGGCAGTTCTTCCGAGGCGCGTACGGCCTGTTTGGCGGCCTTCACCGCCAAAGGCGGCTTGGCGGCGATCACGCGCGCCAGTTCCAGCGCCTTGGTGATCGTCAATTCCGGCGGCACGACACGGGACACCAGACCGAAAGCCAGGGCTTCGCGGGCCGACAGGAAGGAGCCGGCCAGCACCATTTCCATGGCGCGCGAGCGGCCGATGGTGCGCGTCAGGCGTTGCGTGCCGCCAGCGCCGGGAATGATGCCCAGATTGATTTCCGGCTGGCCGAACTGCGCATCTTCCCCCGCGATCAGGATATCGCAGCACATCGCAAGCTCATTCCCGCCACCCAGGCAGAAGCCGTTGACGGCACCGATCAGGGGCTTGGAAAATTCCCGGATCGCCTTCCAATGGCGCGGGCGCGTATCCGACAGAATCGAAACGGCATCATGCGCCGCCATTTCCTTGACATCGGCACCGGCGGCAAAGACCTTTGCCCCGCCGGTCAGCACCACGGCGCGGATTTCCGAATCGTCTTCCGCCGCGCCCAGATGTTCCGCTAGCCGGGCCAACAGGGCGGTGGACAGCGCGTTGCGCGCTTCGGGACGGTTGAGGGTGAGGATCAGAATCCCGTCCCCCGCGCGGGTGGAAACTACGGGATCGGCCGCATCCGACATGAAAAACGCTTCCCCCTTTGTCTGGCATATCCTTTGGATATACCGTTCTTGGCCGTCAAAGCGGCAAACAAAGCGATACAAGATTTGCAGAAAATTGGCAATTACTGTATCACTTTTTCTGCGCCGCCCCGGCCGGCGCCAACCATAATGGGGAGGACGCCTGATGACGACAGCCTTCTTTGCTGCCCATGAAGCCATGCTGCTTAAGGCCTTGCAGGCAATCCGCGCGCGGACCTATTGGTCAGCCTATCCTGAGCTTCCGTCAGGCAGGATCTATGGTGAAACGGCCCGCCATGATGGGGAGGTGGCCTTTCAGAGCTATCTCGGGCGGCAGTTCGATCTGGATCAGCCCGGCCGCAAACCGGCGATCGGGGAAGAACGTTCCCCTTATGGAATCGAACTTGGCATTACCTATGAAGCGCCGGATATGGAGGCGTTGATCCTGCGCGCGGTCAAGGCGATGCCGGCTTGGCGTGATGCCGGGCCGGATGCGCGCGCCGGTGTCTGCCTGGAAATCCTGCACCGGTTGAACAGGCGGTCCTTCGAGCTGGCTTTCGCCGTGATGCACACGACCGGCCAGGGGTTCATGATGGCGTTCCAGGCCGGCGGGCCACATGCGCAGGATCGTGGGCTGGAGGCGGTTGCCTATGCCTATGAGGCGATGAAATCCGCTCCCGACACGGTGGTTTGGGAAAAGCCGCAGGGCAAGAATCCGCCGCTGCTGGTGGAGAAGACATTCAAGGCTGTGCCGCGCGGTGTGGCCTTGGTGGTTGGCTGTTCGACCTTCCCGACCTGGAACGGCTATCCGGGCCTGTTCGCCAGCCTGGTGACTGGCAATCCGGTGATCGTGAAGCCACACCCGGCCGCCATACTACCACTCGCCATCACGGTGAAGCTGGCGCGGGAGGTTCTGGCGGAGGCTGGATTTGACGAGAATTTGGTGACGCTGGCCGTCGATACCGCAGCGCATCCGATCACGAAGGAAATCGCCACGCGGCCGGAGGTGCGGATCATCGATTTCACCGGCTCTTCTGTCTTCGGAAACTGGCTGGAGGCCGATTGCGCCCAGGCGCAGGTCTATACGGAAAAATCCGGCGTCAACGCCATCGTGATCGATGATTTCGACGATCTGAAAGGCATGGCACGGAACCTGGCCTTCACCCTGTCGCTCTATTCCGGGCAGATGTGCACCACGCCGCAGAACATCTTCATCCCCGCCAAGGGCATCAAGGGACCGGAGGGGCATTTGTCCTTCAAGGATGTGGCGAAGCTGATCGCGGGGTCGATCGACAAATTCCTGTCCGATCCGGAGCGCGCGGTGGAGGTATTGGGCGCGATCCAGTCCCCCGCCACGCTGCAGCGGCTGGAAGCGGCGGCGTCGCTGGGGGAGATCGTGCTGGAAAGCCGCGCCATCGCCCATCCGCATTTCCCGAATGCGACCATCCGCACGCCGGTGGTGGTCGCGGTGGATGCCGATCAGAGCGATGCCTATGAGACCGAATGCTTCGGCCCCGTCACCTTCCTGATCCGCACCAAATCGACGGAAGACAGCCTGGCGGAGATGGAGCGTACCATCCAGAAACACGGCGCGATCACGGCCGCCATCTATTCCTCGCAGGAAGAAACCCTTCAGGCTGCGCGCGAGGTGGCGCTGCGGGTCGGCGTCAACCTGTCGGAGAATCTGACGGGCGGGTTGTTCGTGAATCAGTCCGCCGCGTTCAGCGATTTCCATGCCACCGGGGGCAATCCGGCCGCCAATGCCTCCCTGACCGATCATGCCTTCGTCGCCAACCGCTTCCGGGTGGTGGAAATGCGGCGCATGCTGCCGGTTCCGGCGGAAGGCGCCTGAGATGCCCTTTTATGCAATAGATGGCGTGGTTCCGGTCGTTGATCCCAGTGCCTATGTGCATCCGACGGCGGTTCTCATTGGTGATGTCATCATTGGGCCGCGCTGCTATGTGGGGCCGCTCTGCTCGCTGCGCGGCGATTTCGGCCGGCTAATCCTGGAGGAGGGGGCGAATATCCAGGATACCTGCGTGATGCACGGCTTTCCCGGCACCGATACGGTGGTGGAGGTGGACGGCCATATCGGCCATGGCGCGGTGCTGCATGGTTGCCGCATTGGGCGCAATGCCATGGTCGGCATGAATGCGGTGGTGATGGATGGCGCGGTGGTCGGCGAAAGCGCCTTCGTGGCGGCCATGGCCTTCGTGAAGGCGAATTTCCAGATTCCCGCGCGCCATCTGGCGGTGGGCTCCCCCGCCAAGGTGCTGCGTGAATTAAGCGCGGAGGAAATCGCCTGGAAAGGCATCGGTACGGTGGAATATCAGCGCCTTGCCCTGCGCTCGGCCAAGAGCATGGTGGAAGTCGTCCCCCTAAGCGCCCCGGAACCCGACCGCCCGCGCGTCGATGCCGGTGACAGCAAGCCTAAGCAGGGATAGGGGCGTTTCTCGTATATGCATAGAGACCCCGGATAGCCCTGACGGGCTTCCGGGGGGACGCTTCAATTCAAATAAGGATGTCATTCCGGGCGAGGACCGTATGGTCCGCGACCCGGAATCTTTTGGCCATCATGTCAGAAGTCCCGATTGGCCCTAACGCGCGGTCAGCGTCTCGCCATGCGCCGTGCAGGCGGGGGAGACGAGCGGCAGGATCTTCGGCGCCACATCATCCGGCTGGGGCAGGGACTTCGGGTCTTCGCCGGGCATCGCCTCGGCGCGCATGCGCGACGCCGTGGCGCCGGGGGAGAACAGATTGACCTTCAGATTGGTATTGGCCACTTCGGCCGCATAGGTCAGCACCAACTGTTCCAGCGCCAGCTTGGTCGCACTGTAGACACCCCAATAGGGTGTCACGCGCCGGGCAGCGCCGGAGGTGACGAAAACCGCCCGGCCGGCGTCGGAGGCGCGCAGCAGCGGATCGAAGCTGCGGATCAGCCGGTAATTGGCATGCACATTCAGCTTGAAGGCCCGTTCCCAGGCCTTGGGATCGACATGGGGCAGGGGAGACAACCCGCCCAGCATACCGGCATTGCCGACCAGGATGTCGAGCTTGCCGAAACGCTGGAAGATGGACGCGCCCAGCACGTCGATCTTGTCGCCATCGGTCAGGTCGACCGGCGCCAGCGTTGCCGTGCCGCCCGCGCCGCGAATGGCATCATCCACTTCTTCCAACCCGCCCACGGTGCGCGCGGTCAGAATGACATGCGCGCCTTCCGCCGCGAGCGCCTTGGCGATGGCAGCACCGATCCCTCGGCTGGCCCCGGTAACCAGGGCCAACCGTCCATCCAATTCACCTGCCATTTATCCGGCATCCTTCAACAAGGAAAGTTGGGGATTCTTGCGCTCTCCGCCCCCGGCATCGGTCAGCGCGATGGGATATTCGCCCGAGAAGCAGGCATCGCAATATTGCGGGGCCGCGTCGTTGCGCCCATCCAGGCCCATGGCCTTGTACAGCCCGTTCATCGACACGAAGGACAGGCTGTCCGCCCCGATCAGCTTGCGCATCTCCTCCACGCTGTGCTGCGCGGCCAACAGCTTGGAACGTTCCGGCGTATCCACGCCATAGAAGCAGGAATGCGTGGTGGGCGGGGAGGAGATGCGCATATGCACCTCCGTCGCGCCGGCCTGGCGCACCATTTCCACGATCTTGCGCGAGGTGGTGCCGCGCACGATGGAATCATCCACCAGGATCACCCGCTTGCCTTCGATCTTGGCACGGTTGGCATTGTGCTTCAGCTTCACGCCCAGATGGCGGATTTCATCGGTCGGCTCGATGAAGGTACGACCGACATAATGATTGCGGATGATGCCGTATTCGAAGGGAATTCCGGCCTCCACCGAATAGCCCAGCGCGGCAGGCACGCCGGAATCGGGGATCGGCACCACTACATCGGCATCGATGCCGCTTTCGCGCGCCAGCTCCGCCCCGATGCGCTTGCGCGCATCATAGACCGATGAGCCTTCCACGATGGAATCGGGCCGTGCGAAATAGATGTATTCGAAAATGCAGAAGCGCGAGGGCTTCTGTTCGAACGGCTTCATCGAACGGAAGCCGCTTTCGTCGATGACCACGACTTCGCCCGGCTCGATATCACGCAGCTTGGTCGCCCCGATGATGTCGAAGGCGCAGGTCTCCGACGCCAGCACATAGGAATCACCCAGCCGGCCGAGCGAAAGCGGGCGCACGCCATAGGGGTCGCGGGCACCGATCAGCTTCTTGCGGGTCAACGCGATGATGGAATAGGCGCCTTCCACCTGCCGCAGGGCCGAAACCAGCCGTTCCACGACCGAGCCGCGCGAACGGGCCATCAGATGGATGATGACCTCGGTATCGCTGGTCGACTGGAAGATCGACCCGGCGCGGATCAGCGCGCTGCGCTGGGTCATCGCATTGGTCAGATTGCCGTTATGGGCGATGGCGACACCGCCGAATTCGAACTCCGCAAACAAAGGCTGGGTGTTGCGGATATTGGGTTCGCCCGTGGTGGAATAGCGATTATGGCCGACCGCCATATCTCCCTTCAGCGGGCGCATCACCTCCGGTTTGTTGAAGACGTCGCCGACCAGCCCAAGCTCCCGATGGGCATGGAACTGGCTGCCGTCATAGGAGACGATGCCGGTCGCCTCCTGTCCGCGATGCTGCATGGCATGCAGCCCCAGCGCGGCATAGCTGGCCGCCTCGGGGGCCCCATAAATGCCGAACACCGCGCATTCTTCACGCAGCTTGTCATCGTCGAAGGGATTGGTGGAGCGGAGGAGGTCCATGTCGGTCATTGGTTCTGCTTCTGCTCTTCCTGGATCAATTTGTCCAGGCCGCCGCGGGATTGGTTGTCATAGGCGGGTGCGGTCGGGGCCGCCTGTCCGGCCGCGCCATTTCCCTTGGGGATGGGGCTTGGCGCCGTCAGATTCTGATACAGTTGCTGGGCCTGTCTGGCCTGCTCGGCCTTGCGTGTCGCCTCGTCGGCCACGAAACCGGCCTTCTGGCGGATATCGGGCGGGGCCAACAGCATCAGCCATTCTGCCCCCTGACGCATGGCCGGTTCCGTGCGGGCCTGGACCAGCCAGTCGGGCATGTCATCGGCGCCCCAGACCCATTGCGCGGCGATGAAGGCCAGCGAGACGATGACGCCTCCACGAACAATGCCGAACAGGAAGCCCAGCGCCCTGTCCAGCCCCGATACGGCACTTTCCTTGACCTGGGCCGAAATCACATGGGCGATCAGCCCGAAGGTCACCAGTGCCAGAATGAACAGCACCGCGCCGGTTGCCACATCGGCAATTTCCGGATAGGGGATCAGATCACGCGCGATCGGCCTGGCAAAGGGAAAGCCCCAGATCGCCACCAGCGCCGCGCCAACCCAGCCCATGATCGACAGCACTTCCTTCACGAAGCCGCGAAAGAAGGCGAACAGGGCGGAGATGGCGAGGATCGCCAGCACCAGGATATCGGTCACCGAAAGCGGCACATCAGCCATGACGCCGCCTTTCAGAAGGGCCAGGGGTCATAATCCGGTCAGTCATACATGTTCCGCCGGATTTCGCCGGTCTCGTCAAACAGGGTTAATAACGCCGATACGTCCTTGGCATCAATGCGCTTCAATGTCCCGTCCTGCGCCTTTTCGCCCTTCCTGCCGGCGCGCGCAGGTGGGCTCAAGGCCGATTTGAAGCCGAGCTTGGCTGCTTCCTTCAGCCTTGCATCCGCCCGCGCTACCGGTCTGACTTCGCCTGACAGGCCGATTTCGCCGAATACGACCATATCCGGAGGTGCCGGCGTATCGGTTAGGGCGGAGGTCAACGCGGCTGCCACAGCCATATCCGCCGCCGGTTCGCCGATCCTGAGGCCGCCAGCAACATTCAGATAGACATCCGCCCCTGCGAATTTCAAGCCCGCCCGGGCTTCCAGCACCGCCAGAACCATGGCCAGCCGGTTGGAATCCCAGCCCACCACCGCGCGGCGCGGCGTGCCCAGGGCCGACTGGGCCACCAGTGCCTGGATTTCCACCAGCACGGGCCGCGACCCTTCCATGCCGGCGAAGACCACCGCACCGGACACGCCGTTCTGTCGGTCGGCCAGGAACAGTTCCGACGGGTTCGGCACCTCCATCAGCCCTTCTTCGGTCATGTCGAACACGCCGATTTCGTCGGTCGGGCCGAAACGGTTCTTCACCGCGCGCAGGATGCGGAACGGGTGGCCGCGCTCCCCTTCGAAATAGAGCACGCTGTCCACCATATGCTCCAGAACGCGCGGACCGGCGATGGCGCCATCCTTGGTGACATGGCCGACCAGCAGCAGGGCTATGCCGCGCTTCTTGGCGAGACGGATCAGTTCCTGTGCGCTGGCGCGGACCTGGCCCACCGTGCCGGGGGCGGAATCCAGCGCATCGACATACATGGTCTGGATGGAATCGATCACCAGGATGGCGGGCGGCTCGCCCACATCCAGGCTGGCGGTGATGTCACGCACATGGGTGGCGGAGGCCAGCTCGACCGGCGTCTTTTCCACACCCAGTCGGCTGGCGCGCATGCGCACCTGATCCACCGCCTCTTCGCCGGAGATATAGGCTGCTCGATGCTTCTTCCCCAAGGCCGCCACGGCCTGGAGCAGAAGGGTCGATTTGCCGATACCCGGATCGCCGCCGATCAGCGTAGCCGAGCCCGGAACCAGTCCGCCGCCGGTCACCCGGTCGAATTCGGCAATGCCGGTGGTCAGGCGCGGCGCATTGGCAGCCACTCCTTCCAACCCGACGAAATCGATGCGATTGCCCTTCGATCCCTTGGACGCGCCGGAGCCCAGCGGCGGGGCCGCCTCCACGCTTTCCTCGACGATGGAGTTCCATTCCCCGCAGGCATCGCAGCGCCCCACCCAGCGGTTGGTGACGGCACCGCAGGCCTGGCAGACAAAGCGGGAGCGGTTCTTGGCCATGTATATCCTGGACGATGTGAAGAGACTATCTGCTACGATTCGCGAAGCCGCGGGGAACCTGCGCGGTCCATCGCCCAGCCGTCAGGACGGCCCTTGGCCACCGCATGCCCAGGAACGCCTACGGCCGGGGCCGAACCATGGGGCGTTCGCGGCTTACCCCGGCTTCACTTCCATCTGGATCGGGCCATCCGCTTCGCCCCGGATGAACTGACGCACATAGGGGTTGTCGCAGGTATCGATACTGGCGGTCGGTCCGGTCCAGATGATCTTGCCCTTATAGAGCATCGCCATGCGGTCGGAAATGCGCCGTGCCGACGGCATGTCATGGGTGATCGACAGGCCCGTCGCGCCGATCCCCTTGGTGACCGATACGATCAGCCTGTCGATGATGGCGCCCATGATCGGGTCCAGCCCGGTGGTCGGCTCATCGAAGAAGATGATGTCGGGTTGGGTCGCGATGGCGCGGGCAAGGCCGACGCGTTTTTTCATGCCGCCGGACAATTCGGCGGGGGAAAGCTCGCCCACATCTGCCGTAAGACCGACCGCCGCCAACTTCTCGATGGCGATCTTCCTGGCCCGGGTCCGATCCATGCGTTTGCCCTGGATCAGGCCAAAGGCGACATTTTCCCAGACCGGCAGGCTGTCGAACAGCGCGGCGTTCTGGAACAGCATGCCGATGCGGGCATTGATTTCCTCACGCGCACGACCGCGCAGGCCGGTGATGGGTTTACCGTCGATCTCGATCTCACCCGCATCGGGATTGAGCAGGCCCAGAATGCATTTCAGCAGTACAGATTTGCCTGAACCGGACCCCCCGATGATCACTACGGATTCCCCCGGGCCGACATCAAGGTCCACCCCGTCCAGGATGATCTTGCTGCCGAAACGCTTGGTCACGCCTTTAAGCCGGATGCGCGGCACCGAGGCGGTGGATGCAGATGCCATCGCCGTCAATTCCCCGTCGCGAAGAAGATTTCGGTGATCAGATAGTTCGCCACCAGGATCAGGATGGAGGCGGAGACGACGGCATTGGTGGTGGCCGCACCCACACCCTGCGCGCCGCCCCGGCTATGATAGCCGTGATAGCAGCCCATCAGCGCGATGATGAAGCCGAAGACACCGGCCTTCACCAGACCGGAGATGACGTCCAGCGCCTGCACGAAATCCCAGGTGTTGATGATATAGGTCGTGGGGTTGAAGCCCAGCTTGTAGACCGAGACGATATAGCCGCCGAAAACGCCGATTACATCACCCGTCAGCACCAGAAGCGGCAGCATGGTCAACCCGGCGATCAGACGGGGCGCCACCAGATATTTGAACGGGTTGGTGGACAGGGTCGACAAGGCGTCGATCTGTTCGGTCACGCGCATCGTGCCGATTTCCGCCGCCATCGCCGCCCCTACGCGCCCTGCGACCATAAGCCCCGCCAGGACCGGCCCCAATTCGCGGGTGATGGATAGCACGACGACATTCGGTATGGCGGATTCGGCGGAGAACCGCGCAAAGCCGGTATAGCTCTGCAAGGCCAGTACCATGCCTGCGAACAGGGTCGTCAGCCCCACCACCGGCAGCGAGTAATAGCCGATGTCGATCATCTGTTTCAGAATGAGCCGTGGATAGAAGGGCGGACGAATGGAATGCAGCACCGCCAGGGTGCAGAATTCCACCAGCCGGCCGACAGCCTCCAGAAAGCTCAGAAACGCCGCCCCAATCGGACGCAATGGATTCACGCCGTTACTCTCCCGAATAGATCCGCGCATAGCGCGCGCCCAGGCCGGTCAGGATCTCGTAGCCGATCGTGCCGGCCTTTTCCGCTACCGCATCAACCCCCTGATGCGGGCCGATCACCTCTACCTCCAGACCCGGACTGGAGTCCGGAAAGGCCGAGATGTCGAGTGTTACAAGATCCATCGACACCCGACCTACGACCGGTATGGGGGTGCCGTCAAGATGCACGACCCCGCGGGAGGACAGGCTGCGCAAATAGCCATCGGCATAGCCGAGCGCGATGGTGGCGATATGGGACGGTTTTTCCGCCGTCCAGGTCGCGCCATAGCCGACCGTATCGCCCCTGGTGATCCTCCGGGTCTGCAGGATACGCGCGGCCAGGCGTACCACGGGGGTCATCGGATTGGGGCGGCCTGGCACCGGATTACCGCCATACAGCGCATAGCCGGGACGGACCCAGTCGAAGGCATAATCCGGCCCAAGGAAGGCACCGGAGGAGGCGGCCAGCATCGTCCCGCCGCTGGGCCTGGGCAGTGCGGAGCAGGCGGCGGCGAAGGCGTCGCGCTGGACCATGTTCAGCGCATGGGCCGGATCATCGCCTGCCGCCATATGGCTCAACAGATAGCGGAACTCGATCCCCGCGAGACGAGACGTCTCGTCTCGTAGCGTTTCCACCTCATAGGGGGGCAGGCCCAGGCGGCGCATCCCGGTATCGATCTGGATACAGGCGGGCAGGGCGATGCCTTGCCGGCGGCAGAAATCCGCCCAGACTTCGATCTGGCCCAGATCGTTCAGCACGGGCAGGATGCGGTGCGCGCGGTAGCTTTCCGCCTCGCCCGGCAGCAATCCGTTGAACACGCCGATTTCCGCATCGGGCTGCGGCAGGGCCTGGCGCAGGGCCAGGGCTTCCGACAGATGGGCGGTGAAGAACAGGCGCGCCCCGGCCCCGTACAGGGTCTGGCCCACGGGAACGGCGCCACAGCCATAGCCATCGGCCTTCACAACGGCGGCGGCCCGGCCATGGGGCGTTTCCGAAGCCACCCGGCGCCAATTGGCGGCGATGGCGGCCAGATTGATTTCCAGTCGGGTAGGGGCGGTCGTCATGGCGTCGAGCGGATCAATAATCATTTTCCGACTGTCGTGACAGATTGCCGAAGCGCGTGAAGTCACCGTTGAAGTGCAGTTCAACGGTGCCGACCGGTCCATGGCGCTGCTTGGCGATGATCACTTCCGCCACGCTGCGCACTTCGGCCAGACGCGAATTGTGGCGTTCCACACGCTCCATATACTTGTCCTGCGGTTCGTTGTCGCGCTGGGCCGGCTGGCTGCGCTGCAGGTAGTATTCCTCGCGGAAAACGAACATCACCACGTCGGCGTCCTGTTCGATCGAGCCGGATTCACGCAGATCGGACAGCTGGGGCCGCTTGTCCTCGCGCTGTTCGACCGCGCGCGACAGCTGGGACAGGGCCAGAACCGGAACGCTAAGGTCCTTCGCTAACCCCTTGAGACCACGGGTAATTTCGGAAATTTCCTGAACCCGGTTTTCCGATTTCTTTTCCGCCGAACCCTGCAGCAGCTGCAAATAGTCGACCACGATGAAATGCAGGCCGAATTTGCGCTGCACGCGTCTGGCGCGCTGGCGCACGCCGGAGATCGACAGCGACGGGGTGTCGTCGATCATCAGCGGCACCTTCGCCAGTTCCTGGGCGGCGATGGCGATGCGGTTGAATTCCTCCTGCGTGATGTCGCCGCGCCGGATCTTGTCGGACGGCACTTCCGAACGTTCGGACAGGATACGTCCCGCCAACTGATCGGCCGACATTTCCAGCGAGAAGAACAGCACCTTGCCGCCTTCCGTGATGGTATGACCGCTGGTCTCGTCCACGATCTCGCGATAAACCGAGGCGGCGTTGTACGCCATGTTGGTGGCAAGCGCCGTCTTGCCCATGGACGGTCGCCCGGCCAGGATCAGAAGGTCGGATTTGTGCAAGCCGCCCAGCATGTTGTCGAGGTCGCGGAAGCCCGACGTCACGCCCACGACATGGTTGTCGCGGGAAAACGCCTCCTCCGCCATGCGCAGGGCTTCGCCCACCGCATCGGCCATGCTTTTGACGCCGCGATCCACATCGCCGGTGACGGCCAGGGAATAGAGGCCGGCTTCCGCCTCCTCGATCAGGCGCGGGGCCGGCTCATCAATGCCCGGATCATAGGCCCGGTTCACCATCTTTTCGCCCAGCCCGATCAATTCACGGCGCATATGCAGATCGCGCAGCTGGTCGGCATAATGGCGGGCATTGATCACCGCCACGACATTGGCTGCCAGATCGAACAGATAATCCGCGCCACCGGCGGGCTTCAGTCCCGGATCGCGGTCCATCCAGTGCTTCAGCGATACGGGGCTGGCGATCTGGCCCTGTTCGATCACGGTGCGGATGGCGCGATAGATGCGCTGGTGCTCCGGCGCATAGAAATGCACCTCCACCAGGATATCGGCGGTTTCCTCGAAAGCGCGGTTGTTGCGCAGGATGGCGCCCAGCAGGGCGGCTTCCATTTCCAGATTATGCGGCGCTTCGCGCAGGCCGATATCCTTGGCCTCGGCCGCGCTGCCTTCGCGCCGGTTCGGCAGGGACGCAATATTACCCGTAAGTTCCATGACTCTTCGTTTCGCCGCCCTTGCTCTCATGTTCAGCATTCACGGATGGGCCGCCTGTCCGCCACCCGATCCCGCCCCATCCGAACGACTGTCCTAGCAGGTGGGTGGGAAGAACGTCTTGCGTATCCCGGCTGTGGATAACGGGGAATATGGACGGTAACTTTATGGCCCGATTCGGGCGGGCGTGTCGGCGCGGCCGACAGCCGTGTTCTAAACCCTGTTGACGGCAGAACAATTTCTACTTTTAGTAGAGTGTGCGAACTCCGAAAATTCCGGTCAGGAGTCAAAATAGATGATATTGGCTTTTGTTGCTTCAATATTGTTGTCTATATTAATTTTATTGTGGTTTAATATATATAGAATACCACTTATTTTTTATATTATTTTTCTGCCTTTTGCAACGGCGTTGTTGGCACGTTATCTGGTCCGGTTGCGTGAAAAGCATGGTTGGTGGACCTGGCGGGGGCGAATACTGGCTGCGGCTTGGTTGATATTTCTGTTCGGCGATATTCCCGTCAAGCTCGCTTTACTTGGCTATCATTGCGCACGGTATGCGGAAGCCTGGATCGATCCGTCCTTGAATCTGGAGCGTATCCGGCTTGAAACCCAGGCTCGGGGCTGCACTACGGACTGTATCCTGCAAATCTGGCGTGACCCGAAAGCCTCTGTCATTTTGACAGTCTATAAAGCTGATCATTTCAACTTTGTTTACGGGCCTGGCCGATACGAATTCTTCCGTGCCGGTGCGGGCGATGAAGCCTGCGTGGAAGATTGGGAATTGGTCGTGTCCCGTGCAAAGCGTGCAGGTCCCAATCTCCATGATGGTGATCCTGGTCGCAGCTATTGTCTGGCGCGCAGGACGCTGTCCGACAGGGTGGACAGCAGTTTGGCCGACCTGACCTCCGGCTGGGAACGGCATCGGTATCTGGTCGATTGGTGGCCGATCCGCGTTAGCGAGTTTCGTGCCGATATTCTAAACCGCTCCACGTCGCAGCCTGTATTGCGATTGCGTGTGTTCCGAGCCGAGCTTCCATGGTGGATTTCGGTTAGACTTTCCTGTCCGGTCAGTTCGAATGTTGACACGGCACGGGAATTTCTGAGGCTAATCGGTTAACGCGCAGCTCTGTAGTTCTTCAGTGCGGCTTTTTAAAAAAACTGGGGATTTGCTTTGCTATCTGTGAGAAGAGAGATAATTATAATAATAATAGAGAAATACCATTTAATTAAAAATTAATACATATAGATGTTATCTGAACTTACCTATTATATATAGGGTCATATCGGCAAATCTTTCGAGCATTATTGTGGCTGGCGTGGCGAGTCCGAGAGCAGGCTCAGCCGTAAATACCTTGGGAATGAATTTTATCCTGGGTTTGGTAATCCCCTTCTTGATGGAAAACAGAACGGTTTCCGTATCGGTTTCTGGGGGGAGTCTGTCGCGTCTATGTTCGGTCGTGCCATGGGGGATTCCGGGCTCAAAAGTCATACCGCTCATTTCTACCCGAGCGATCAAAAGCCGGTGATGTTTACGCGTAATGTCCATCCGGTGGAGTTCCCATAAGAGGTCGTTTCCTCCAGAATATGGCTTTAGTGATTCGATTATTTTCCGCTCGGAAGCAGGAAGTTTATTTATAAATTTGCTTCCATTATATTTACCAATGTTGAAATCAGAGAGGGACTTCGCTACTGGGAAGCAGACATCTTTCCCCATTATCCCGTGACGGTTGGCAAGTGTATTGGCAAGAATGTCAAGTGAGCTACGAATTGCGTTGATATAGGCGCCAAATTCGACGTTAAAACTGAGGGGCAATGGCTCTCTCTTGATCATTACCGCAAAATCATCGGGGCTGCTCGCATCACCATCTCGAAAAGCAATTTTGATGTTATCGGACAACCAAGTATTGATACGGCTTTGAAAGGCCGGGAAGTTGGTTCTTGCCCAATTAACGCTGGCGGTAGCGTCTAATAGATCGGTACGCATGACCAAGCCCTCCGAAGATGCGAGGCGTGATGAGGTGCGGACGAGGATGCTTCGGATCAAGCGGGAGAATCTGAAACTCCGTGTATTTGATTGGGGCCATACAGTTTTACGCCACGGTCAGGTGTCGAATTGCTCATCGAACACTATGAGCAGTGGATTGCGGGCAGCAACCTAATCCCGAACAGCATAGCTGCCCTTCTCGCGCGATATGAACGACCATGTGAGGAATTGGTTCCGGCGGACCTATCCGGGATAGGCGCGCTCTGCTTTTCCCTCATGCTTCGAGGCTGCGCACCTCAGCATGAGGGGGAGCGGGTTTGGGGCAGGTATTGCGCGCCGTTCTTTCCTCCGTGCTTCGCACCTCAGTATGGGGGAGGCAGGACGGGGCGGGGAGGAGGCTGGTACAAAGAAAAGCGGCGCGGAGGATGCCCCCGCGCCGCAGATTCCCGGAAATTCCGAACCGCCGATCAGGCGTTCCGGTCTTCCTCGTCTTCCGCTTCCATCTCGGCAGCGGCAGCCGCGATGGCTGCGGACTGCTCTTCGGCGGCCTGGCGGGCTTCTTCGGCGTCCTGCTCGGCAGCGGTCAGCACCGGGGCCACGCCACGCGACATGCGCTCGGCCTGGGCCTTGGCTTCGTCCTGCGACTGGGCCACGTTGACCTTCACTGTCACCACGACTTCCGCATGCAGGCGCACGCGAATGTCGAAGATGCCCAGCGTCTTCACCGGCTTGTCGACCAGAATCTGGACGCGATCAACGGTCGAGCCCGCATCGGTCACCGCCTGGGCGATGTCGCGTGCGTTCACCGAGCCGTAGAGCTGGCCGGATTCCGAGGCGGCGCGGATCAGCGTCACCAGAAGCCCGTCCATCTGGGCCGCGACCTCTTCGGCCTCGGCCTTCGCCTTCAGGTTATTGGCTTCGAGCTGGGCGCGCTGGGCCTCGAACTTGGCGAGGTTGTCCTTCGTCGCGCGCAGGGCCTTCTTCTGGGGCAGCAGGAAGTTGCGGGCGAAACCCGGCCGCACCTTCACCACATCGCCCATCCGGCCGAGCTTTTCGACGCGTTCCAGCAGGATGATTTCCATCTGTGCCATGATCGTGCCCTTCCTTACTGGATCACATAGGGCAGCAAGGCAAGATAGCGGGCACGCTTGATCGCCTGGGCGAGTTTGCGCTGCTTCTTGGCCGAAACCGCCGTGATGCGGGACGGAACGATCTTGCCGCGTTCGGAAATGAAGCGCTGCAGCAGCTTCACATCCTTGTAGTCGATCTCAGGCGCATTCGGGCCGGAGAAGGGGCAGCTCTTGCGACGCCGGAAGAAAGGCCGGCGACCACCACGCTGAACAGCCATTATTCATCACCTCCCTGGCCGAATTCCGGACGCGGGCCACGCGGACCACGGTCCGACGAGAAACGACCGCCGCCGCCGCCGCTACGCTCACCGCCACGCTCGCCACCGCGATCACCACGCGGGCCGCGATCACCACGATCACCGCGGTCGCCGCGATCACCACGGTCGCCGCGATCACCACGCTCGCCCCGTTCCGGGCGGTCGTCGCGACGGGTCAGCACCGCCGATGCCTCGGTCGGCATGGCTTCCACGCGCACGCTCATATAGCGCAGGATGTCTTCATCCAGGCCCAGAT
>Ga0209066_10001190_pt1 | contig 35374 bp, 37 predicted proteins | sample All_14_2_FD_187198 | JGI IMG/M metagenome (GOLD analysis project Ga0209066, IMG submission 187198) | Freshwater microbial communities in response to fracking from Pennsylvania, USA - Allegheny Zone_MetaG_DW_15 (SPAdes) (version 2) ... | reverse complement strand
CTTGAATATGGATTTGTGAAGTTTGAGGGGATTGCGCCGACGGGGACGGAGGTGATTGTTTTTGGCGATGGAGCGGAGATGGGGAGTGCTTTTGCGACGCAGCGGGGGAAGTTTGTTTTCGATATTAAGGTGGTGCCGCCTTTGCCGACGGTTTATTCGATTGCTTATTATTCGGCGGCGGGGACACAGATTGGCGGGGAAGAGGATTTGGGTTTGACGGTGGGGGGAGAATATGAGACGGTGGCGCGGCCGTTTGCGGTTTTTAGACCTGTGCATCGGGGCCGGGTGAAGTTGGGGACTTGGATTATTGCGGGGACGGGGAAGCCGGGGAGTCAGGTTAAGTTGCAGATTGACCGGTTTCAGTTGGGGATTGCGGAGGTTGAGGATGATGGGACTTGGAGTTTTGCGCGGACGGTGACGGAACCGGGGATTAAGCGGCAGTTGACGGCGCGGGAGATTGATGGGTATGCGGATGAGATCATTGCGCATACGATTTCGATCGTGGAGTAGGGCCCAGAGGGGGTTGCTCAAGGACCCAAAGGGTGGGTTGAACCTATCGTTGAAACGGTGGAATGTGCCACTATCTTGAGTTGCTGCGCCGTGCTTTTTGGGCATTTGGCAACGCATAGCGGCTTGTGAAAAGGCGCAATCGTAGTGACCCGACCGCCTCTTGGTATCCGGGCAACACTTATTTGACGGTTGATGCTCCATAAAAGAAGCTGCAAGGAGGCGACATGATCGCAGGAATTTTAGGAAAGAAGGTCGGCATGACCCATGTGTTTACGGAAGAAGGGAAGAACATCCCGGTTACCGTAATCCAGGCAGGGCCGGTCTATGTAACACAGATCAAAACAGTTGAAAAAGACGGCTATGCCGCAATTCAGGTTGGCTACGGCGAGATGAGCGATAAGCATCTCACATTTCCGAAGCACGGCCACTTGAAGAAAGCCGGTATCACGACGAACCTTCGCCACATGGCCGAGTTCCGGGTGGACAGTACCGATGGATTTGAGCTTGGTCAGGAGATCAAAGTTGATATTTTCGCCGAAGGCGATAAGATTGATTTGACCGCGACAAGCAAGGGCCGTGGATTTGCGGGCGGCGTTAAGCGCCACCACTTCAAAGGTCAGCACATGACCCACGGTTTTATGACCCACAGACGACCCAACTCGAGCGGTGCCACTGGCCCGCAACGCGTTTTTAAGGGCACTAAGAAGCCTGGTCATATGGGTGACGCACAGATCACACAACAAGGAAGCCGCATCGTTGGATTGGATGCCGAGCGCAACTTGATTTGGGTGAGCGGCAGCGTTCCGGGCGCACCGGACGGATTGGTTCGAGTAACCAAGGCGGCTAGATAACCATGGCAGAACTCGAGATTTTTGACGGGAAAGGCAAGAGCACGGGCAAGTATAAACTTGCAGCTCCGCTTGCTGAACTCACCGTAAACAACATGGTTCTTCACCGAACCGTGGTTGCTGAAGAAGCAAACAGCCGCCAAGGCACGCAAAGCACGAAAACGCGAAGCGATGCCCGTGGTGGTGGACGCAAACCATATAAGCAAAAGAAGACAGGGAACGCCCGACAAGGGACGATCCGTGCTCCTCACTATGCTCATGGTGGTGTTGCCCTGGCTCCGAAGCCCCGCGACTATAGCAAGAAGGTCAACCGAAAGGAACGACGGCTTGCGATTATGGCGGCATTTGGTGCGCAGGCAAACGATGGCGCGATTAGCCTTTGCAAGGAATTGAAGTTTAAAGCTCCGAAAACCAAAGAAGCAGTCGAATTTTTGGCAGGTCTTGGTTTGTCGGATTGCCGTCGCGTTTTGCTGGTTGTTCCGGCTTATGACGAGATGGTGGTTAAGAGCTTCCGCAACTTGAAGAACGTTGTTATCCGCACGGCACCGAGCCGCGATGGTTTGGCACAATCGTTCTCCGCTCGCGACCTTTTGGTGGCCCACAAGATTGTGGTTACCGAAGACGCAATGAAGAAAACAGAGGAGTGCTGGCTTAAGTAATGGATAACTACGAAGTCATTCTTTATCCGCACATTACCGAGAAGACCCGTTTGTTGGCTTACGGTGATCCGCGCATTAAAGATGAGAAAGAAATTGTTCGCAAGTACACGTTTATCGTGGCTCCGCGGGCAAACAAGATTCAGATTAAGTCGGCTGTTGAGGCGATTTATAACGACGGCAAGAAGGACAAGGAAAAGATCGAAGTCGTGAGCGTTGCAACAATCAACGTGAAAGGCAAAACCCGACGGGTTGGTCAGCGCAAAGCGGGCAAAACCGCGTTGCGTAAGAAAGCGGTCGTTACCCTTGCCCCCGGACAACAGCTTGAGGGCTTTGGAGTTTAATAGATGCCGACCAAAAAGATGAAACCGACCTCGCCGGGGCGACGACATAAGATCGCCGCTACTTACAGCGAGATTACGAAGAAGAAACCCGAAAAGAGCCTGTTGGCTCCGATCAAAAAAACGGGTGGACGCAACCACACGGGTCGCATTACGATGAAGAACCGGGGCGGCGGTAACAAACGACGCTACCGAATCATTGACTTCAAACGACAAAAAGATGATATGGTGGCGACGGTTATTGGGATTGAATACGATCCAAACCGCACCTGCCGGATTGCTTTGTTGCAGTATGAAGATGGCACCAAGACTTATATCTTGGCTCCGAAGAACGTGACCGACGGCGCACAACTTTTGAGCGGCGACCAGGCAGACATTTTGCCGGGTAACTGCAAAATTTTGCGCAACATCCCGCTTGGTACCTTGGTTCACAACGTTGAGTTGCAACCGGGTCGCGGTGGTCAGATGGTTCGCTCCGCTGGTGCTTCGGCACAGGTGATGGCTAAAGAAGGGAACTACTGTACTCTTCGATTGCCGAGCGGCGAAATGCGGATGGTTCACATGGATTGCCGCGCGACGATTGGTGAAGTTGGCAATGCCGAGCACGAAAACGAGCGCATGGGTAAAGCCGGTATCAACCGTGGTAAGGGTCGCAAGCCGCACGTTCGCGGTGTTGTTATGTCGCCACGCGACCACCCGCATGGTGGTGGTGAAGCGAAATCTCCGGTTGGACGCCGCAAGGGTCCGGTCGACCGCTGGGGCAACAAGGCGATTGGTTCGCCGACTCGCTCGAACAAGCGGACGGATCGGTTCATTGTTCGTCGCCGGAAGAAGAAGTAAGCGGGTAACTGCTTAGTGATTGGATTGCCGCCTCGTTTGATCGGGGCGGCAATTTTGTTTTAGAGTTGGATGACTTTGTAGTGGGTTTTGTTGGCGAGGAGAATGCGACCGGTGGTGAGGTCGTAGTCAGATATGAGGGCATCGGGAAGATCGGGGTTGGATTCTTGCAAGTTGATCCAGGTGTGGTCTTTGTACACCCAGGGAATGTTGATAGGAATACTCTTATTAAGGAGTGTGTTAAAGTAGCTGCATTCGCCGAGGAATACTCCGTTCCATTCCATGAGCAAGTTCAATCGCTTTACTTCTTGTCCTCGGTAACTTTCTAGCTTGGTGGGTAAAGGAATGGTGTTGAACTTGCCGTCTTTCCAATAGGTTGGCTCTAGGCTTGGGATGGATTTGTGCAGATCAGCTTGCCGGAAATGCTGGATACCTCCAACTACAGCACCCGATTTGCACAGGGACATCGGAACGAATCTTTGATTGGTGAGGGGGAACTGTATTTCTGTACGTTGCTTCGAAGTCGGGATTGATGTGATGGCTTGTTCGAAACCGGGAGTTTCTTGATAGTAAGCAAGAAGATCGAGGGAGACACTGGGAATAATTTTGAAGTAGCCGGTGAATTTCCGGAACAATTTGCCTTCACTGTTCTTGGATGTATAGAGGAATGTTTCGTAGTTGATGGGTGAGCCTTGATCGAGATTGGCATTGCCGAGCAGCCGCTGACCTTCCGTGATTTGTGCGGGGGTTTCGGTAAGAATTCCTTCGGGGAAAATGGCAACGACGTGTTCTTTAAAGGTCGAGTGAGTGATTTTGGTGACGCCCGATGGAGAGTGAATCTCGCCTTGCACTTTGCCGAAATTGAGGGCGGACGAGCGATAGACGGTTCCGTTCCGGCCCGAATTGACGAGCCAGCCTCCGTTTTTGAAGTCACTTATGTTGATCACCTTTTCGCCGATGAAGCGGGGCGTGGGAAATACGGTGCTGGATTGATCGTGCTGATTGATCCACGGAATAGGTTTGAGTTCGGATGTTTGGAGTTGCGGGGAAATGGTTAGGGCACAAAGAAAGGGGATCATCGGATTAGTCCTTGGATAGTTGACGTTATGGGGTTGGCAAAGTTACTTGCAGGAACTGCATTGTTTAACTCAATGACAACCATGGCAAATTGCTTTACTTTCTCAACAATCTAGCTGTGGGGGCGAGGCAAGCGAGGTTAGGTACATTCGGGGTATGCAACTGCACGACTGCGTTTGCAGGGATCCGGCACGGTCGGAATTGTTGCTTGTGGGTTCGACGCCACTCTATGAGGCAGCCAAGATTGGTCGGGATCGGTTTACTCAAGCGATTCTCCCGATTGAGCAAACGTTTGTTTTGAACCAGGACGTAATCGAGGTTCTTGTTGATGAACAGTGTCAGTCCTTGATTGCGGTGTTGGGGGTGGGTGTGCAGCTTCGAGAGCAATTTTCGAATGAATCCGAAAGCGTTGGGCAAATGTTCAATATCGAGAAGCTTAGATACGAAAAGATAATTATAGTTACTGAGCAGGACGAAGCGGGGATTAGGTTGCGAAACGAGCTCAAAAGATTCTTCCTGACATACATGCGACCCCTGGTGAGCGCGGGCCACCTTGTTGTCCTTGAGGAACAATTACGGCATGGGTTTACTCAAGAGGAGTTTTATGAGAATGTTCTCAGCATTGGAACGCGACAGTTAAAAATTGTGTCCGAGGGTTCTGGTTAGATTCTGTCTGAATACTTCTGCACAGGACGGATTTTACAGGTGGAGGATTTTGTATCGGTCAGTGTTAGCGAGGAGGATGCGGCCAGTGTTCAGGTCGTAGTCCGCAATTATGAAGTCGGGCAGTTCTTGGCCATATTTTGAAGTGAGGTCGATCCAAGTTTTGTTTTGGTAGAGCCAGTATCCTTGTTCGGATTTGCGGTTGGAGGTGCCCTGATAATGAGCGAGGAAATTGCCGTCGGACTCCAAGAGGAGTCGCATTCCCACGGGGCTGAGCTTGGCTTGTTTTTCGAGAGCTTTTGGGAGGGGTAGGGTGCGAAGCTTTCCTTCTTGCCAGTAGGCGGGGCGAAATGAGCGAACTGAGCTAAGCGACGGCGATTGAATTGCTGGCCTATCCACCTCGGCAATCTCTTCGAAATCATTTCCTATTGGTTTGTAAGTGCCGCCAATGACAATTCCGGATTTGGAGACGCCGAATGGATAGAAATGCGGGCCAGTTGTTCCTGTAGTGAGGTGAACCCATCTGCCGGTATCGTATAGGTAAGTTTCGGCAAGCCCGCCATTATGTGGGGCAAGAACAATGCAGGGTTGCTGAGCGGAATATGTGTGGACGAGTCGTAATGTAGTTGAATCATGACTTGGGCGAGGAAACTTTACGTTACTCTTTCCGCTGCGTTCGACGAGAGAGAGATAGGGGCTTGAGTTTTCAAAGTTGTGAGCATAGAGTAACCCTTCGGGGACGGAACTGGAGGCGGAGTATGCGTGGGACCTACCGGGGATGGAGATTTTTGATACAGTCCCGTAGGTGCCATGGTAGAAGTGCAGATATGAGAAGACCATTCCATTTGTAGCGGCGAACGATCCGTTATATCCTCGCTTGACAAAGATAGCCTGATTCTTTCCGAGTACGTCGGTGTCATACGATTGAGAAACAACTTGAATAGGATCGGATGCGCCGTTTGAAGTGAGGACATAGGTTCGGCAATCCTCTTTGACTACCTGTGAAGTTAACATTGAGCAGGAGAGTAGTGCGGCGATCATTTCCTATATACCGATGTCATGATGACGAACAACTTTGTTAAAGTTTTCATGGAAACGCTTCTTTTTGTGAATACGGCTCGTACTTATGCTTGACAGGCCGGTGCAAAGAGAGTGTCTATCGACCCACGGCGGGAGGGCCAAGGGGTCTAGTTATGTGTGGGTCCGTAGTTTTGAACCTGCGCTTGGGTGTATTATCCCTGTTTGCGTCTACTGCTGTCCTAACCTGCTTTGAAGAAGAGCAGACCAGACTCAGTTAACTTGCGTTCTCGTTGGAATTGATCTTTTTAGATTGGCTCTGGGGTGAGCGTTAAGAACGACCTGGAGAAACATTTGGCAAGAAGTCTTAAAAAAGGTTACTTCGTCGACGACCACCTAATCAAGAAGGTGGACGTTATGAACGAAAAGGGTGAGAAAAGGGTTATCAAGACCTGGTCTCGCCGTTCAACAATCATTCCCGATATGATTGGCCACACGTTTGCTGTGCACAATGGCAAGCAACACATTCCGGTTTTTGTAACAGAAAACATGGTTGGTCACAAGCTCGGTGAATTCGCCCCGACCCGCACCTACAAGGGTCATGACGGTTCCATTCCGGACCGGGGGACGAAGTTCCGCTAAGGCGGGATTCGGAGTATTACGATGGAAGTACGAGCAGTTGCAAAGTTTGTTCGAGTTCAGCCGCGAAAAGTTCGGTTGATTGCGAAAGAAGTGAGAGGTTTGGGCGCCAATTACGCCGCTAATCACTTGCGTTTCCACCCAAGCAAGGGCGCATTCGTTTTGCACAAGGTTTTGATGAGCGCGATTGCGAATGCAGAAGCGAATCATGGCCTTGATTCACGCACATTGAAGATCCGCGACATTCGCGTTGATGAGGGTCCAGTTTTGAAGCGCATTCAAGCACGCGCTATGGGCCGGGCGAACCGCATTTATAAGCGGATGAGCCACATCACGGTTGTGGTGGAAGATATTGAACCAACCCCAGTTGTGCAAACGGCAACGACTCCGGCTAAGCCGCGACCGACTCTGGCTGTGAAGGCTAAGAAGGCGTCGAAGAAGGCTGAGGCTAAGGAAGAGGTGGTTGAAGAAGTAGTCGAGGAAGTTTCTGCAGTTGAGGAAGTGGAAGAGGTGAAAGCCGAAGAAACGACCGAGACGGTTGAAGAAGTAACCCCGGAAGCCGAAGGGGAGGAAAAGAACTAAGATGGGTCAAAAAATTCACCCAGTAGGCTTTCGAATTGGCGTTATTCGCGGACACGACAGCCACTGGATTTATCCGAAGAAGAGTTATCGACACGCTTTAGCGAGCGATACGATGATTCGCAAGTATGTCAAAGCTAAGGTTTCTAAGGGATTGGTTTCCCGGGTTGAAATTGAGCGCGCAGCCAACCGAATCAAGGTCACGATTTATACGAGTCGTCCGGGTGCGGTTATTGGTCGCGGCGGTAAGGGTATTGACCAAATTAGCGAAGACTTGAATGGCATGATGCGCAAGGATGACAACACGGCTCAGGTTCAGGTGAACGTGAGTGAAGTTCGTCAGCCGGAGCTTGATGCGATGTTGGTGGCCGAAAATATCGCCGTTCAGCTTGAGCGACGGATTAGTCACCGACGGGCGATGCGCCAAGCGATTACGCGAGCGCAACGGATGAATGGTCGCGGCATGAAGATTATGTGCGGCGGTCGTTTGAACGGTTCGGATATTGCCCGCGTTGAAGTTGACAAGTTTGGAAAGGTTCCGCTGCACACTTTGCGGGCGGACATTGATTACGGCACCGCAACCGCGGCAACGATCTATGGATCAGTTGGCGTTAAGGTTTGGGTTTATCGTGGTGAGGTTTTGCCGGAGCGTCAGCTTCAGGCGATGACCGATGCGATGAATGATCGAAAGCCGAAGAAGAATCGCAACAAGAACAAGAACCGCGACGATGCAGGTCAATCTGGATCGAATGAAGGCGGGGACAACAAAGAGGTGACTGACAATGTTAATGCCTAAGCGAACAAAGTTTCGAAAGCAATTCCGGGGCAAAATGCGCGGAAAAGCGAATCGAGGGAATGTCGTCAATTTTGGCGATTACGGCCTGATGTCTTTGGAAGCGGCATGGATTACCAGTCGCCAGATTGAAGCGGCCCGTATCGCGATGACTCGACACATTAAACGGGGTGGCAAGGTTTGGATTCGAATCTTCCCGGATAAGCCTTATACCAAGAAGCCTCTTGAGCAGAGAATGGGTAAGGGTAAGGCGGGTGTTGAAGGTTGGGTCTGCGTAGTTAAGCCCGGTCGGATCATGTTCGAAATGAATGGTGTTCCGGTTGAAGTGGCGAAAGAAGCTATGCGACTTGCACAACACAAGCTGCCAATCAAAACAAAATTTGTTACCAAGGAGGAGTTCCAAGAAGCTAACGGCCTCTAAGGACACCTAAAAAGCAATGAAAGCACTCAAGGCAAACGATCTCCGGTCTAAATCTGTTCCGGAATTGGAAGAGTTGGTGAAGGCAGAGAGAGCGGCTTTGTTCCAAGCACGTCGCGATCTGGTTTTTCGCCAATCGACCGACAACGCCAGCTTGAAGACTCGCCGACATAACATCGCGCGGCTCCTCACGTTGATCAACGAAAAGAAATCAGGAGATAAGTCATGAGCGAAACCGCATCACGGGGCGCACGCAAGGTTCGTCGAGGGCTGGTTCACAGCAACAAGATGGACAAGACGGTTGTTGTACTTTTGAGTACGACAGCTCAGCACCCGCTTTACGGCAAGACGGTGAAACAATCAATGAAGGTTAAGGCGCATGATGACATGAGCTGCGACATCGGCGACACCGTTGAGATCATGGAAACCCGACCGCTGAGTCGCGATAAGCGATGGCGTGTCACGAAGATTATTGAAAAGGTTAAGTAGACCTTTTCTACAAGGTGTTTCTGCCACCCAACGCAGAGCAGTGCACGGCGTGTTTGTCTTTTGAATGATGAACACGCCCTCTGCATGAACCATTGGAGCGAAAGAAATGATTCAACAGTTCTCGCGGCTGAAAGTAGCCGACAACTCAGGTGCACGTGAAGTGATGTGTATTCGAGTTTTGAAAGGATCGCAACCCCGATACGGCGGCATTGGCGACATCATCGTTTGTTCGGTGAAGTCGGCAACTCCTAACATGCCGATTAAGAAGGGTGACGTGATTAAAGCCGTTATTGTCCGCACGAAGAAAGCCGTGCGCCGACAAGACGGTTCGACATTAAGATTTGATGACAACGCGTGTGTTGTGGTTAACCCGAACGGTGAACCGAAAGGCACGCGGATCTTTGGACCGGTTGCTCGCGAGCTTCGCGATGGCAACTATATGAAGATTGTCTCCCTCGCTCCGGAGGTGCTGTAACTATGCCTACAAAAGCAGAAATGAAGAAAAAAACCCAGCCGAAGCTGAAGCTTCGACAAGGTGATCCGGTTGTGATCATTGCGGGTAAAGACAAAGGCGAAAAAGGCTACATTGCCAAGATTAGCCCGGAAGAAAACAAAGCGTATGTTTTGAAAGATAATCCGGATAATCCTGATGCGCCGTTGCCTTTGAACGCAGTTATTAAGCACAAAAAAGCGAAGTTCCAGGGTGAGCAGAGCGACCGATTGCGAATTCCTTCTCCGATCCATGTGAGCAATTTGATGTTGCTGGAGCCGGACAAGAGTGAGCCTTCACGCGTTGGACGACGCAAAGAAGGTGGCAAGACGGTTCGATATGCGAAGAAGACTGGCAAGACCCTCAACGATCAACCGTTGATTGATAAGGACTAATCCAAGATGGCACGCAAATCTACAGCACCCGTCACCGGACCGCAGGGCGTTTTGCCGGCACCGCGACTTAAGAAAATTTATAACGAAACGGTTATTGCGAAGTTGCGCGAGCGATTTCAATATAAGTCAGTGATGCAAGTTCCTCGTCTCACGAAGATTGTCGTGAACATGGGTACGGGCATCGATGACAAAGAACTGGATTCTGGTCTTCGCGACATGACTTCGATTACTGGTCAAAAGCCGGTAACGACCGTTGCGAAGAAATCAGTTGCTCAGTTTAAACTTCGTGAAGGCATGAAAATTGGTTGCCGAGTGACGATGCGAGGCGATCGCATGTGGCACTTCTTTGACAAATTGAATACCGTGGCTCTTCCGCGACTTCGTGACTTTCAAGGCCTTTCGCCGAAGTCGTTCGATGGTCGAGGTAACTACTCGTTCGGTTTGCAAGAGCAGTTGGTTTTCCCGGAAATTGATTACGATTCGTTTGACAAGATGCGCGGTATGGACATTACGATCTGCACCACAGCAAAAACGGATGAAGAAGGACGAGAGCTTTTGAAGGCTCTTGGATTCCCGATTCGAGAGAAGTAAGCGTTTCGCGACATTTGGTTCGAGCCCTCAGAACTTTGGTTCTGGGGGCTTTTGCTTTTTTGGTATGGTGGGGTTGTGAATGTCCGCGATGTTTTGGCCGAAGTTGAAAAATTAGCGCCGCCGCACTATGCGTTTGGGTTTGATCATGTTGGTTTGCAGGTCGGGGATCCGGATGCGGAGGTTTCGCGGATTGCGGTGAGTTTGGATTCGGGATTGGGTGCGATTGAGTTTGCGAATTCGATTGGGGCGGATCTATTGGTGAGTCATCATCCGGTTATTTGGGAGCCGCTGGCGGGGATTCGAGCGGATGATTGGGGTCAGCGCAGAGTTTTTGAATTGGTTCGGTACGGGATTTCGTTGATTGCGGCACATACGAATTGGGACTGTGCGCCGGGGGGGATTAATGATGTTTTGGCGGAGCGGTTGAATTTGCAGGATGTGAGTGCATTTGGGTCAGGGGAGAAGGAATCCCATTGGAAGTTGGTAGTATTTGCTCCTCGCGATTCGCAGGATTTTGTGATTGACGCGCTTGCGGAGGCGGGTGCGGGTGTGATCGGGGCTTACGATCGGTGTGCGTTTGTGAATGAGGGGACGGGGACTTTCTTTGGCGGAGAGGGAAGTAACCCGGTGGTTGGAGCGCCGGGAGTGATTGAAGAGGTTGGAGAAGTGCGGATTGAGATGTTGGTGCGCGATCATTGCCGTGACCGCGTTGACTTGGCTTTGAAAGAAGTGCATCTTTATGAGGAGCCGGCTTTTGATTGGGTGAGATTGGCGGATGGCATTGCTCATCGGGCGGGGCGGATCGGGAATTTGGATGGGATTGAGGACTTTCAAACTTTTGTGGACGAACAGTTAGGAAGTCGGAGCGAGATGTGGGTGGGACATGATCGGCCGGTGCGTCGGGTTGCGGTGGTTGGTGGGGCAGCGGCGAGCGAATGGCGACATGCTTTGGCGGCGGGAGCGGATGCGTTTATAACGGGGGAAGTTCCGCAGCATGTGGCACTAGAGGCGAGCGAATCGGGCTTGACGATTTTGGCTTGCGGGCATTACGCGACAGAGCATCCGGGGATGGAGAGGATGGCGGAATTGTTGGAAGAGCGGTGCGGGGTTCCGGTTGAAGTTTTTGTTCCGCTGGCGGGATCAAACGGACGCCCGAGTTAGATCGGGCCTAAGGGGTCTTTCACTTGATCGGGAAAACCGATCACAATAGTAGTTCGGCGCGGAGCGGTGTCCGAGTGGTTGAAGGAGCACGATTGGAAATCGTGTATAGGGCAACTTATCGAGAGTTCGAATCTCTCTCGCTCCGCCATTCTTTTCTTTTATAAATCACACATATTTTGTTTGTGAGAAGTGTGTGAGTTTTTGGCATAGATTCTTTCATTTCATATTGAAGGTGATTTGATTTTGGGCTATCCTTGTAGAAAGAGGGAACGTCGCAGAAGGTATGCGACATAGAACAGATATGGCCACAAAAACAGTTTATGTTGCATCGGCGGTTGCTATCGCAGCGGCGGTGCTGGGGTTTGCCGGTTACAAGCAGTATGAAACGCGCAAGGCGAATGACGATCAGGAACTGATGGTTACGGGCTCAGACGGTGCGCTTGTTAGTAACGGGGGCCAAAATATTGAAGAGGGCTTGCCGACGGGCTCATCAATTGGAGATGGGAATATGGGTTCGGGGCCAGGGAATCAGCCGAATACGGGATCGGCGATGAACGGTTTTCAGCGAGGGGGCACGATGGGTGGAAATCCGGGCGTGCGACCTTCGCAACCGCGAACTGATGGCGGTTCGGGCATGGGGATGGGGCGTCGCCAGGGTGGCGGCGGTAACTCGGTGAGTCCGGGCGGATCGCCAGGACCAGGGAATCCAGGCGGCGGTGGAGCTCCAGGACGTCCGGGTGGTGGTCAGGGCCGACCTCAGGGGGGTGAAATGGATTTCTTTGGCATGGGCGTGGCATTGCTGGCAGATCCGAAAGTGCAGACGGAGTTGAAACTTTCGGCGGCTCAGAAGGCGGCGGTGACTCAGGCTTTGAAGCCACCGAAAGAGGTAGAAAATAGCGAAGATATGGGGGCGCAGGTTCAGAATTATATGAGCCGGGCGGGTGAGCAGGGTGCGAAGGTCAAGACCATTCTGGATGACAACCAGGAGAAGCGGTACTTGCAGTTGGTTCATCAGCAGATGGGGCCGGTGATGATGATGAACGGCTCGGCACGCGAGAAGTTTGCGGTCGGTGATGACGAAATGAAAAAGATCACGGAAATCATGACGGCGGCGAGCGGTGACTTTCAAAAGAGTATGCAAAGTGGTCAGATGCCAAATATGGACGCGATTGCCAAAGTCAAAACCGAAATGGACAAAAAAGTCATTGCGGCATTGGATGATGATTCGCGAGCAAAGTGGAAAGCCGCAACGGGTGCACCGTTCACATTTAGCAGTCCGGGTGGAATTGGAGGATTGATGGGGGGAATGGGAATGGGTCGAAGCATGGGTGGACGAGGTGGGGCGCCGGGCGGTGGTGGCCAGCCTGGTCGCCGACAGGGCGGCGGCAACTAAGTTCGGTCGCTCTGGTTGTGGTGCTGAGTTCTTTTGGAATTCAGCACCACTTTTAGTTTTTGACTATGCGTTGTTCAGGTCGCGTTCAGCTTGGAGTTGTTCAATTGGCGTTAGTTGGTCATGACCTTGCAAAGCTATACTCTGAATGAACCTGCGTGGGTTGAGACTATGGAACACAAATTAGCGATTCGTCAGGTGAATAATGCGCTGACTCAGCCGCTTTTTAATTCGGTTGTTGCGGATTCTGACTACGGGATTTTGGTGACGGACTTGAATCATGAATCGCTGCTCTGTAATCGGCGGTTTGGTGAGCTGTGGGGGGTGGAGATTTCGCAGGTTGTTCGGGCTTCGGTGGAAGGCGTGCGGAGTTATGTTAAGTCTCGGGTTACGGATTTGGACGAGTGGGAACGGAATTTGGAGGAGATTTATCGTGATCCGAAGGCGGTTCAGATTGATGAATTGACTTTGAAGAATCCTTATTTGATTTTGCGGCGCTATACGGGTCCGATTTTGAATTCAGATGATGAGGTCATCGGGCGACTCTGGACATTTTTGGATGTGACGAGCGATGTGAAACGTCGTCGGATGTTGGAGACTTTGCATTCGGCGGGGACGATGATGGACGTTTCGCCGCAGGTGGTATATCAAGGATTGGTTGATAAGGTAGCGGAGTACTTTGAGTCGTGGGCGTTTCTCAGCATCTTGAATGGGGATTATTTGGAGTTTCGGGTTGTGAGCGGACATGAGAATCCGGCGCGATCTTTTCCGGGGAATGACTTGAGGGATTCGTTTTGCCAGTTTTGTATTGAGCAGGATGGGCCGTTTATTATTCAGGATGTGAACGAGCGACCGGATTTGCCGGACGTATTGCCGAAGCGGGGAGGGATGACGCGGTATGCGGGGGTGCCGATTAGGACAGCGGATGGAGAGGTGATTGGGACGCTTTGCATTTTGGATTGTCTGAATGAGGTTCCGGTAGATGAAGAGGATGTCCAGTTTCTATTGCAGGTGGCAACCCGGATTGGAGGGGAACTGGAGCGGGAGGAGAACTTAAAGCAACTGGAGCATTCTTTGGATCGCACTCAAGGGTCGCTTGAAGTTGCGGAGCAGAAGTTGATTCAGAGCGAGAAGCTGGCGGTTACGGGGACTCTGGCGGCGAGTATCTCGCATGATATTCGGAATATCTTGGCCTCGATGCAATTGCAGTTGATGAATTCTCAGCGGTCGCCGGAGGCTCGATTAGAGTTGCTCGGGGAGCAGATGACCAGATTTAAGGTGCTCTCTCACCGGTTGCTTTCTTATAGCCGTCCGGTTGAGCCTTTGCAGGAGCAGATTGATTTGCATGAGACGTTGCTTGATGCGGTGGAGTTGCTTGAGCCGCAGGCGAACTTGCATGGGGTGACGATCTCGATTGAATTGAATGCTTCGGATGCATGGGTTTTGGGCGATAAACAGCGGCTCCAGCATTTGTTTGTCAATTTGATTTTGAACGCGATTCAGGCTTTGACGGGTGGGGGTGAAGTGACGATTACGACGACTTTGATCGGGGGGACGCGGATTGAAGTGGCGATTTCTGATAATGGACCGGGGATAAGTGATTGGCAGTTGAAGCGGTTGTTTGAGCCGTTTTCTACGGGTAAGCCGGATGGATTTGGATTGGGGCTTTATAGCAGTCGGGAGATTGCGCGGGCGCATGGATCGGAGTTGAAGTGCGATTCGGTTGTAGGGCAGGGGACGCGGTTCTTTATGAGCTTTGGGAGAATGGCGTGACGAAAATTTTGGTGATCGATGATGACCGCTATATTCAGCAGTCGGTCAAGGAACTATTGGAGTCGAGTCGGTACACGGTGGAGCTTGCTTCGACGGCAGAAGAGGGGTTTCTCAAGCTTCATGAGGTGACTCCGAGTTTGTTGATTCTGGATATTCATTTGCCGGGCGAAGATGGGGTGTCGTTTTGTCGGCGGATTCGGTCGAAGCATAAGTTGCCGATTTTGATGCTGACGAGTAAGAACGAAGTGTTTGATAAAGTTTTAGGGCTGGAGGTGGGGGCGGATGATTATTTGACGAAGCCGTTTGATCCGAGGGAGTTGCTGGCGCGGGTGCGCGCATTGCTCCGGCGGGAGGATGAGTATCAGTCGGAAGACGCGGCGAAGGAAGAGTTGTTTGAGCTGGATGGGCTGGAGCTTGATTCGGACCGTTGGCAGGTGAAGTTGAACGGGGAACAGATTGAATTGACGGCGACGGAGTTCCGGTTGCTGGAATATATGTTTAAGAATATGGGTCGGGTTTTGAGCCGGGATCAGATATTTGACCAGGTTTGGGGTTATGACGAGTCGTTTAATCAGAATTCGTTGGAAGTGATTGTTTATCGTTTGAGGCAGAAGATTGAGAAGCCACTCGGTCGGCGGATTATTCATACGGTGCGAGGCTATGGCTACCGTTTGGATCGCGATAGCGGTTAGTGCGATTCCCTCACACAATTCTCATAGTGCTGGCCTAGAATACATTCAAGACTCAAGTCAGATAACTCGCTTGAGAATTTGAGGAACGAAAATGAAAGCACAAAAAATACTCGTCATCTCTCTCGCCGCACTTGGCCTTGTCGGAGTAGCGGGAGCGACCATCGTGGCAGTCAAAGGGACTTCCACCATTCAAGACACAAATTTAACGCTGACTACCCCGGCGTCTTCGGTCGATTTGTTGCTTGCATCGGACATTCCGACTTCTGATGACAGCGAATGCGGCGAACTGTATGCCCAACAAGCGGGCCCCCGAGGCGGCGGTGCAGGCGGCGGACAGCAAGGTGGCCCACCACAGGGTGGAATGCAAGGTGGGATGAGGGGCGGCGCCCCGCAGGGTCCGATGATTCTGCGTGATCCTAAGGTTCAGACCGAGCTCAAATTGACGGAAGGTCAAATTGGTCAAATCCAAGAAGCGTTGCAAGAGTTGCGACCTCAAGGTGGCCCGGGCGGTCAAGGCGGATTTGGCGGTGGAGGCCAAGGACAAGGCGGCGGTCAGGGTCGTGGTCAAGGTCAGGGCGGCGGACAGCAAGGTCAAGGTAATGGCGGATTTGGTGGCGGCGGACAAACTGGTGGCCCTCCGGGTGGCGGTGAGCAAGGTCGCGGTGGACGCGGCGGCATGGTTGATCCGGAAGTGATGAAGCAGTTCGAAGCGAAGCTGAAAACAATTCTGAACGAAGGTCAATTTAATCGCTATCAGCAGTTAGCATTGCAATCGGCGGGGGCACGAGCATTCATGCAACCACCGGTGGCGGAAAAGCTGGGTCTGAGTGAAGAGCAACGTGAGCAAATGCGCGAAATCATGCAGGCTAATCGCCCGCCGATGGGTCAAGGTGGCCCGGGTGGTCAAGGCGGATTTGGCAATGGCGGCGCGGGCCGACAAGGTCAGGGCGGCGGTGCACAAGGCCAGGGACAAGGTCAAGCTGGTGGTCAAGGTGGTGGACAGGGCCGTGGTCAAGGTCAGCCTCCTCAGGATCCGGCGGAAATGAAAGCGCGAGAAGAGAAGTTGATGAATGATCTGCTTGCGGTTTTGACGCCGAGCCAAAAGTCAACCTGGCAATCCATGGTTGGAGCGAAGTTCGAGTTCTCAGTCGGACAGCCTCGCGGCGGACAAGGCCAAGGTGGTCGTCCCGGCGGTGGTGGTCGACCGGGTGGCGGTGGAGGCGGTGGTGGTGTTGAAGCTACCACGCAAGATGCCTCGATTGTTTTCTAACACCTAGCACAACACAAACCCATTCCCCCGCACGGTAAAGTGCGGGGGCTTTTTAATGATTTAAGCGGCTTCGGGTTCGTTTTTGAGAATGACGCCATCGTAGAGAAGTCCGGCGATGGCTCCGCCGAGTAGCGGGCCGACGAACCAAATCCAGGCGTCGAGGCCGAATGCACCGCCAATGAGAGCAGGGCCGATGTAGCGGGCGGGGTTGAGGGCGGCACCGGAGATTGGGCCCGCGGCGAGGATTCCGGCGACGATGACCAGGCCGATATAGAGCGGAGCGGAGCCTGAGTTGCGTTTATCGACGGCACTGCCGAAGATGACGATGACGAGGAAGAACGTGCAGACGATTTCGGCGATGAGCGCACCGGTTGTGGTGGCAGTTGCGCCGAGGGCGGGGGTTCCGTTCTTCACGGCATCGGTGCCGATTGCGGCTCCGGCGAGTACAGCGGCGACGACTCCGCCGAGGATTTGGGCAATGATGTAGCCGACGAACCCTTTTGCGTCGATCCGCTTGGTGATCAGCATTGCAAGGCTGACGGCAGGGTTAAAGTGGGCACCGCTGACGGCGGCAAATGCGGCGATCATGACGGCGATGGCGAGTCCGTGGGCGAAGGCGACTCCGGTGAGGTCGGTTGCACCGCCACCGGCATTGGCGATCGCGAAGATTCCGACGAAACAGAGGGCGAAGACCCCCATGAACTCGGCGATAAGTGCTTTGGTGTTCATTCTGGTTTTAGGGACGGAATGGGGCGGAATTTTGAAGCGGATAAAATGGAAGGTGTGAACGTTGCCTGGAGTCTGCACCCTGAATCTTTATTGCCCCAATCTGCGGAAGAATTGGCGGCGCTGGTTAAGGAAGTTGGATCGGAGACGTGTACGGTTTTGGTGGGGGATGGGAAACATACTTCGATCCAGGAGATTTATCCGGGATTGCCGGATTTTATCAATGCTCTGGCGGCATCGGGCGTGGAGTGTTATTCAGTTCAGCTTGACTTGAGTCTGGAGCAGTTGATTGGGGAGCCGGACTTTTTGAAATTGCTGCATGCGTGCGGGGTGAAAGAGTTTTCAATTTCTGAATTGGCGAAGAAGGGATACTTTGTGCGGTCGAGGCTGACGAAAAGTCGGACGAACTTGGAGAAGCTGCAACCGCTTTTGGAAGAGAATGAGTTGCGGTTGATTTTGCCGATTTCGGGAGAGAGTTTGTTGCCGTCGCCGAGTGCGGCTTTTCACCTGATTCGAGGGTTGTCGCCGTTGCGGTTTGGGGTGCAGATTGATCCAGGCGGAACGCTTTTTGAGGGGTTTGAAGCGTGGGATTATACGGTCGCAATTTTGATGGATTATCTGGCTTGCATCACCGTGCGGGACAATGTTTTGGTACGGCATCCAGGAGCGGTTGATGTGAACAGTAAGGGTTGGGCGCGGCGTTGGTCAACGGTTGAGGCGGGCATGACGGACTGGGTGGATATGATGCGCCAGCTTAGGAATATTGAGTTTGCAGGGCGGATTGAGCTTAGGCCGATGGTGAGTGAGACGGCGGACGAAATCAAATCGGAGTTTGCTTACTTGGTCGGATTGCTGGACTGAGTTGGGCTGACCGACGTTTCTTGCTTAATTTTATTGAGTTCGCTGCGGCGTCCGGCATCGACGGCGAAGACTGCAAGCATGAGGGCGACGACGAGGAGGCCACCGATATTTTGCAGTCCGATTTGGAAATTCATGGGGAGTCGTTTGTTGCGGCGAAGGAGTTCGACAAACGCGATGACCATCTGACCGCCATCGAGAGGGGGGATGGGCAGGAGGTTCATGATTCCGAGGCTGATGCTGAGGAGTCCGGCAAGTTCGAAAATTTTGATGGTGCCTTGGTTGATGGAGTTTGATGTTTGCTCGACCATTGCGCCGGGGCCGCCGACGTTTTCTTTGGCGATTTCGACGTTTGTGAGCATGGCTCCGAGGCCGATCATCATGTTGATGGGAGCGCGAAGGGCGATTGTTGCGGCTTCCGCGGGGGGTACTGGTTTGTAGCTGAAGTCGGGGTTAAATCCGAGTTTGGCTTGACGACGGCTTTCGCCGGTCGGTTCTAGGTTTTCATCGAGAACGGGGACGGGTTCGGGCGTGACTTGGGGTAGGAATGTGAAATTTTTCGTTTCGCCTTTTCGGAGGATGGTGACATCGACGGGTTTGGCTTTGAAGTCCGCGTCGAAGGAATCCCGGACTTTTGTGACGATGTCATCAAAATTGCTGACGGGGATTTCGTTTATCGCCGTGATTTTGTCGCCGACTTGGAGACCTGCGGCTTTGGCGGAACCGTTGCCAAGGAAGCCGATGGTTGTGGTGGGCTTGTCGGGCATTCCTTGAGCCATGACGGTGCCGAAGAGGACGATTACGCCGAACAGGACGCTGAAGAGGGGGCCGGCGAAGAGGACGAGAAGGCGTTGGAGGGGGGGGCGGGAGAAGAAGCCTTGTTCGACCTTAGTTTCACTGCCGTCTTCTTTGGGTTGCATGCCTTTGATGGCGGCGAATCCACCGAGGGGGAGAAGGAGGAGGGAGAATTCGGTGCCTTCTTTGTTAGTTTTAGACCAAAGAGGTCTAAATTGGACTGAACGATGAACTGTTCCGTCTGAGATCATTCCTCGGCCCTTGTTGCCTTCGGGATCGGTGGTGTTGAGAACGGGGAAGTAGTAGGCGATGAGGACGGCGCATGATGACCCGGCGAGGAACATGCTTAGAGCGTAACCGGGATCAAGGTTGCGGAACTGGGTGCCGAAGAAGAGGATGATGGCGACGACGCCCCACGATTTGGCGAGGGTGAGGAGGCCGGAGGTGAATGGGCGATGGTAGAGCGCGCAGAGTCGGCTGATGATCCAGACGGGGCCGACTATCGTGAGGAAACTTAATCCGGCATAGAACACAGGCTGGAGATTAAAGAATCCAGCAAGGAATGTGAGGACGGCGACGACAGTGCCCACGATCCAGACGATTGATGCGCGCATCAAGGGACGTTTAAGATGTTGATCGAGAGGGGTTTTGCGGATTCCGCCGACCATGACGGCGAATGCTTCGACGTGCATTCCGCAGAGCTTGGCAAAGAGGTAGTGCCCGTATTCGTGCACAGCAATCAGGATGGTGATTACGATGAGGAATGTGACCCCGACATTGAGTCCATGCAGTACGGTTTTTAGCAGATCCATGCTGTTATTGTTTTAACCCCATTTTTTGCCTTGCAGTTTCGCGGGCCCAGCGATCGATTTCGAGAATGTTTTCGAGAGTTGGTTCGACGGGGGTGTGCGATTGCATGACCTGTTCATTAATATCGGCGATTTGAAGGAAGTTTATCGACTCGTTGAGAAATGCGTTGGCGGATTCTTCGTTGGCGGCGTTGAGAGCGCAAGCCATGGTTCCTCCGGCGGTGGCGGCGTCGTATGCGAGCTGGAGGCAGCGGAATGTTTCGAGGTCGGGTTTTTCGAACGTGAGGTTTGGTGTTTCGATGGGGTTCCAGGGTTTGAGCTTGTTGGGGGTTCGTTCGGGGTAGAGGAGGGCGTATTGTATGGGGAGGCGCATATCGGGCCAGCCTAGTTGACCGAGCACGCTGGAATCTTTGAGTTGCACCATGCTGTGGATGATGCTTTGGGGGTGGACGACGACTTCGACTTTATTTATGGAGGTGCCGAAGAGCCAGTGGGCTTCGATGACTTCGAGGCCTTTGTTCATCAGGGTTGCGCTATCGACGGTGATTTTGCCGCCCATTGTCCAGGTGGGGTGGGCGAGGACTTGCTTCTTTGTGACCTTGGCGAGGTCGTCGCGGGTTTTGCCCCGGAAAGGGCCGCCAGATGCGGTGAGGATGAGCTTATCGATTTGGTCGCTTGAGTAGCCTTGCAGGCATTGGAAAAGGGCGGAATGTTCGCTATCGATGGGGGTGAGAGTGATGCCTTTTTCTTTGATGAGCGGCATGACGACTTGCCCGGCGGCGACGAGGACTTCTTTGCTGGCGAGGGCGATGTTTTTTCCGGCGTGGATGGCGGCGAGGGTGGGTTGGAGGCCGATGACTCCGGCGACTGCGACGACGATGAGGTCGGCTTCAGGGAGCGTGGCGATGTCGATGATGGCTTGCATTCCGCCGGGGAGAACGTTTTGCCGGGCGACTTTCTCATCCATGAGGGCGAATTTCTTGACTTTAAATTCGGCGGCTTGGGCGAGGAGTTCGGTGGCGGATCGGTTGGCGACGAGGCCGACGACTTGGAGTTTATCGGGGTGTTGGCGGACGATGTCGAGGGTTTGGGTTCCGATGCTTCCGGTTGAACCGAGGATGACGATCCGCTTCACGGAAGGTAGTTTAGCTTGTGCGCACTTTGATTCTTTGGGGCGATGTCGTAGAATAGTTGCTATGGTTGAGATTCCGGCGGAGTTACAAGGAGTGTTGGTGAGTACTGATGACACTTTGGGTGGCTCGGTGCGGTTTGCGGGTACTCGTGTTCCATTGCAAGCGCTCCTTGATACATTGCAGGGCGGGGGTTCGCTGGAAGAGTTTTTAGACGGGTGGCCAGACGTTACGTCTGAGCAGGCTCGGACGGTTTTGAACCGAATGTGAATGGGATATTTGCATTAGGTTCGCGAGTTGGCGTATGGTAATATTGGATCAGTTTTCAATTTTAGTTGAAAACTGCGAGTGAAACAGCAATGAGTATTGCCCCCGAGCGAATAGTTGGTGCGGATTTGATGGATATCTACCGCAAAGTTGAAGCGGGTGAGCGTTTGTCGCCGGAGGATGGGTTGCGGTTGTGCCGAACGAAGAATCTGACGGCCGTGGGTTATTTAGCGAATATTGTTCGGGAGCGCAAGCATGGGGATCGCACTTATTTTGTGCGGAATCAGCATATTAACTACACGAATATCTGCAACAAGTTTTGTAAGTTCTGTTCGTTTTATGCCAAGAAGGGCGGGCCGACGCCTTATGAAATGACGATCGATGAGGTTCGGAATCGGTTGGCGTGGCACAAGGATGTTGACGTGACGGAGATTCATATGGTTGGGGGGATTAATCCACGTTTGCCTTATGAATACTATATGGATTTGTGCCGCGTGGTGAAAGAGGTTTATCCGAATGCGCACGTGAAGGCGTTTACGGCGATTGAGATTGAGCAGATTGCCCAGAAGGGTGGGGTGACGCATGAGCAAGCGTTGAAGGATTTGATTGAAGCGGGGCTTGATTCATTGCCCGGGGGCGGGATTGAGATTTTGAGTGATCGCGTGCATCGCGAACTTTTTGGGAAAAAACTCGGGGGCGACGGCTGGAAGTCGGTGGCTCGGGCGGCGGCAAAGTTGGGGCTGATGCAGTACGCGACCATGCTTTATGGGCATATTGAGACGGACGAAGAGGTTGTGAGTCACCTTGTTCAGTTGCGGGAGTTGCAGGATGAGACGGGGCACTTTGTGTGCTTCACGCCGCTTTCGTTCCACCCGGAACAGACAGAATTGGCGGATCAGCATGCGCCGACGGGGAATATTGACTTGCGCTATGTTGCGCTGAGTCGGTTGATGCTGGACAATTTTGAGCATATTAAGAGTTTCTGGATTATGAACACGCCGGAAGTGACTCAGACGGCGCTTTGGTATGGGGCGGATGACGCGGACGGCTTTGTTCATGAGTATGAGATCACTTATAAAGAAGGTGACTTTGGGAACAAACAGCAGGTTTTGACTCTTGACCGGATGACGCGGATGATTACGGAAGCGGGCCGGGTGCCGATTGAGCGGGATTCGCTTTATAACGAGATTAAGCGCGATCCGGCGGCGGCGAAGCGGGAGCGGAAATTGATTCCGCTGAGTGTTTCTTAGGGATTTCGGTTTTTTGCCCCCTCTCCGTTTTAATGGAGAGGGGGTTGGGGGTGAGGATAAACTCTCTGGAGACTATGCCTTTACCGCCTCGTTCTCGAAAACCTATCGGACTTGGAAAACATTTCCGCAAAACCATGTCTGTTTCCGAGCAGGTTGTTTGGGAGCGTCTGCGGGTCAAGAGTTCAGGATTTAAGTTCAGGCGGCAGCATGAAGTTGGTAAGTATGTGTTGGATTTTTATTGTGCTGAGGCTCGGCTTTGTGTAGAAATTGATGGTGAACAGCACGCGTTGAGACGAGAGAAAGATGAGGCTCGTGATGCTTTTCTTGGTTCGTTGGGAGTCAAGACATTGAGGTTTAGGAGCCTTGACTTTTTTGATGAGCGAGGAGTTCTATCTGAAATTGCGGTTGAGAAAATTTTAGTTGAATGTGAGATTCGTTCGGGTCGAATGAGGTGGGAGTAGTTTTGCTCTTTGCGAACCTCATCCCCTCGATCCCCCTCTCCATTAAAACGGAGAGGGGGAAGATGCAAAAAATAGGGATGAGATTTGCATGATGCTAACCTCACCCCCTTGATCCCCCTCTCCATTGAAACGGAGAGGGGGAGATTCATTACTTATTATCGAACGTTTACGCCAGCTTGGTCGAGAACCGGTTTGCCACCCATGGTGTAAACGCGGGTTCCCCACTGGAATGAATCCGGTCGAAGAGTTGCTTCCGGTGCGGCCCACTTGGCGTGTCCGTCGGAGTAAGCGTAGTTTGAACCGATGCCGAAGCGATCGCCTTGAATGTACTTGAGGTGAACGCGTGAGCTGGAATCAACGCCGGTTTTGCAGAATGCCCAAGCTTCCTTTGCAACAGCAATTGTTACAGCATAGACAGCGGGGATTGTTGCATCAGCGGTGTTATCGCCAGCCCATTTGCCGCCCGTGAGGGTCGTCATGTAGGCATTGGTGGGGCGGTGCGACTTGTTCTTGTAAGTCGTGGTTGTTTGACCTTGCGACGTGTCGTTGACACATGCTGCGGTATTGCTGAATGACGCGATCAAGATCGTGTTTGCAACTTGCTCAACTGCGGTTTGTGATGTTACGTTAGCAGGGTCGGTTGACCGTCGCTTTCGTGGCATCAGAGCAGCGTTTACCGTGTAGCTGATTTTGGGGACTTGTGCATCGCAAGGGGTTGCGTAGTTCACAGAATTGTCAGCAATGTTTGCACATGCCGGATTCGTGGGATCAAGTCCGCGAGTTGGGTCGCCCGGTGAGACGAACATTTGAATGTTCTTGATGTACGGATGGTGCGTTGAAGTCCATTGGACGTATCCGCCGGTGTCGCCAAGATCATCTTTATAGTAATAAGCTTGTCCGTAGGTGTCGTCGTAATCCGCAAGGTAGAGCATGGTGCCGGTGCCCATTTGCTTCATGTTGCTGAGGTCTTGGGTTTTCTTCGCAGCATTTTTAGCTTGAGCAAAAACGGGGAAGAGGATGGCAGCCAGGATGGCAATGATCGCGATGACGACCAGAAGTTCAATGAGGGTAAACGCTTTTCGCATTGTAATTGGGTTCTCCAGAAGTGGAACGCCCCGTTTGGGGCATCACGAAGGAGATTATTAGAGGTCCAGGATGGGGATAATATTAAGGCAATGTTAACACTGGAGTTGGTTTTTCATCTTGAAAAGTGTTAATGCTTTCTTAACACAAGTCTTAACAAATTGCGCGGTGTTTAAGTTCAATAGTGAATGAATTGTTAAGAAAAATCTTAAAGCTACTCACGTTTGAAAATGCTCATGATATGGTTGATTTCGGGCACAATGGTACAAATGTTGATATTTCTTAACAATTGTAACTTGAGGTGTGTGGCTCCGATCATTGATCACGAAATTCGGTTCGAAGGTTGGCCATGAGCTGTTTTTCATCGATATCGGCAACTGGGAACGAGTTGCTTTTCATGAGATTAAAGTAGGCCGTGAGTCTCCCGAGTGCCTTTTGACACTGTGGACAATTTTTGACATGGAGCCAGCCGAAAAAGTTGTACCAACGGCGCGGTTTGCCATGAGCTTGTGATTCGACAAATCGTCGGACATGGTTGCACGGTTTGTGTTCGAAGTCATTCATGATTGATCTCCTGAAAGATGATGAAGTTGGTTGGCTAATTTCCAGCGTGCTCGACTCAGCCTTGATCTTACTGTACCGATTGGAATTTGAAGTATCTGGCTGACTTCTTGATACTCGAGTTCCTCAATATCGATTAGGATGACTAACGTTCTTTGCTCTTCAGGCAAGCTATTCAGGGCCAACAAAATTGCGGGGTTGAGCTCGGTATCAAATGGATTCGGGTTCTTGGCCGGTTTGTTTTCGAAAGCGTTCGATTCTACGAAATCGAATTTTTTGTTGTCTCGTTTGTAAATGAGAAATTCAAGGTAGACCGCTTGTTTTAACCAGGCGGGGGTTTTTGAGGTGAGTTCGAGTTTGCCTTTTTTGAGGGCGTGAAGTCCTTTGATCACAGCGTTCTGGACAATATCAGCGCATAAATCGGAATCTGGCCAAGTCAGCCGTTTTGCTAATTTGACAAGTGAGGGCAGGGAAGATTCGACGATTTGCTCATATCTTTCGATTTGGCTCAAAGCGTTCGTTGAATTGGACATTAATTGGCTTTCTATCCTGGCTGGCATCTGTCTGCTGTCAGAAGAATGTAGATATCGTGAAATGAGTTCCACGATCTTGTTTATTTTTTTTGGAGGAACTAATTTAAGAGCGAGTTTCATTGTATTGGCGTGGTCAGCACGGGTTGACCTTTGGATTGAGGAAAATTATGAACAGAAAACTCTTATGCCTTTCGCTTGCGACGGCTTTTGCAAGTTCAGCGATGGCAATTGATGTGCGCGTTTCGATTACGAACTTGGCTCCGTCTAACGGAACTTACTTAACTCCGATGTGGTTCGGGTTCCATGATGGCTCGTTCGACATGTTTGATGTGGGAGCTTCGGCCTCGCCAGGACTTGAACGGATTGCAGAAGACGGTAATCCTGCGGTTCTTGGCGGTGAATTTGCAGCCTCGGGTGCGGGAACAGTCAGCGGTGTCTTAAGTGGAATTGGTCCAATTGCTCCGGGATCAACAACTGATATGACAGTTACGATTGACGAGAGCATGCTGAGTAGCTTGTACTTCTCATGGGCATCCATGGTGATTCCGAGTAACGATGCTTTTGTAGGCAATGACAATTCTCGCCAGCATCGACTCTTTAGCAATGCCGGTGCGTTTGTGGGCATGGACTTCATTGTCCTTGGCTCTCAGGTTTGGGATGCTGGATCTGAGGTGAATGATGAGATACCGATGAACACGGCGTTTCTTGGTCAAATGGCTCCAAACGTTGGAACGCCAGAAGGCGGCGTTGTAGGTTTTCATTCCGGATTTAATCCCGGTGGAAATATTTTGGGCAGTACGATGTTTGCGAATGCGGACTTTACGGCTCCAAATTATCAATTGGCGCGCATCTCGGTGGAAGCTGTCCCCGAGCCCGGAACGATGTCGATTTTAGCGTTTGGAATCGCTGGTTTAGTTGCTCGCCGAAAGAGAAAGTAAACCTGAATTGAACTCTGCTAGTTGGCCCCAGCGGTTGTTGGGGTCATTTTTTTAGGCTGATTCAAGCATTCCGTGGCCAAAGTGGCGAACGCAATTTTTGCCCGCGCGCTTGGCGATGTAGAGGGCTTTATCAGCTTCGTCTATCAGGGTTTGTTCGGACTTTGTCATTGAATAGACAGTTGAGACCCCGATGCTGGCGGTGACGGGTCGGGAAGTTGTTTTTGCCATCTGGATGCGCCGGCGGAGTTCTTCGGCAACGGCCTCAGCCGCGGACTCTGATCCGCCGGGGAGAACCATCATAAACTCTTCGCCGCCGTATCTTCCGACTCCGGCGCCTTGGGGGCATGAGAGTTTGAGGACTTGAGCGATGGTGCGCAGGGCTTCGTCTCCGGCGATGTGACCGTATTGGTCGTTGAGTTGTTTGAAGTTGTCGATATCGAGCAGGATTACGCTGCTGGGGGAGCCGATGACGGAGTTGCGCTTCATATGGGTGGAGAGGAAATCCATGAGGGCGCGGTGATTCATGACTCCGGTGAGGCCATCCATAGTGGCAAGCGATTGGAGTTTGCTATTGGCTTGTTCGAGGGCATCGTGCGATGCGGCCATGATTTGATTTTTCTCGGTGATGACCTCCATTTGCGTTTTGATTTGTTCGCGTTGGGAGATCATTTCGGCTTTGGCGAGCCGCGCTTCGGCGAGCGTTTGGATGAGTTCGACTCCGGCGACGCCTCCGACGAGGGTGAGCAGGAGGAGGATGGCGGTCATGATGATGACGCCTTTTTGCGCTTCAAATTGAGATTTGTGCCAATTGTGATCGAGGAAAGTTATGAGGAGAAGAGCTTCGGCTTTGGCTTGGTTAGGGGAAATTATGGGAGCGGCGCTAATGGAAACTGCGGGGTTGCTGGGGAGTTGGGTGATTTGGGATGATCCGCTCCAGGTTTGGGCGAAGGCGGCGGTGTTGCCGAGCAAAGCTTCGGTGTATTCGCTGGATCCGTAGTTGGTGATGGGTTGGAGTTTTCCGTTGGGGGTTTTGCGGACGGTTTGAACTCCGACAATGTCTACGCGGGATCGGTTCCAGGTTTTGAAATTGTCTTGAATTGATCTTTTGAGCTGATCGGTTGAGCCGTCGAGTCGGAGGTTTGAGTGTCCGGCGGCGGTCACTTGCTGGGCTAGGATCGCGGTGAGCTCGACGTTTGATTGAAGCTTGCGGGCGGTTTCGCCTTGCGCAGTTGTGTTGGCGGTGAAGAATCCGATCGCGAGTGTGATCAGCGTGAAGATAAAGATGTAAGGGAGAGTTTTGGCGGATCGTTTTGTGCGAAATGTCCAGACCGTGATTCCGAGAAAGGAAACGACGGCGACGATCGAGATGACCAAGAACCAGGGATGTATTCCGCTAACCAACTTTATTGACCTGTTTGCCTTTCGGGCTTGCTCAGTTATTTGTCGGTTGAAAGAGTGCGGATTTTTAGTTCATTTGAGTCTAAATGAGCTTGTCTGGGATAAAAAAATCGCCTGAGCAGTTGTGGGCTCAGGCGATTAGGTTTTGTGAGTTTTTTGACTACTCGGTTTCTTCGGTTTCGGAAACGGGGTTTGCAGCTTCGGCAGCGGCGGTGTTTGCGGCTACGGCGGCGGCATCGGCAGCATATTCTGCTTCGAGTTCCGGCATGATTTCATCGAGGACAGCGAATTCGGGGTCGAAGACGTTGAGCTTAAGTTCGATGTTGACATTGCGATGAATGTTGACTTCGATATCGTAGTTGCCAAGTCGCTTGATGGGTCTCAGCAAGAGGATGGCTTTTTTGTCGATGTCTTCGCCGAGTTGCGATTTGATTGCATCGCAAATGTCTTGGCTGGTGACGGCACCAAAAAGTCGTCCATCGCCACCGGCTTTGGTTTCGATTTTAATTCGTTTGCCGTTGATTTTTTCACCGACGACGATCGCGGAAGCCTTTGTCTTTTCGAGTTCAGCTTCGACTTTGGCTTGTTGTCGGCCAAGAACTTCGAGTTGCTTTTTATCGGCTACGATTGCCATGTGGTTGGGGAATAGAAAGTTACGTGCGTAGCCGTCTTTTACGTTTACGAGTTGACCTTCTTTGCCCAATTTGGGCACAGCCTGCTTAAGAATGACCTTCATCAAAAAACCTCTGATTTTGCGTTGTTTAGCGCTTGATTCCGATGCCTATCGCTGGAGTATTTCTGCCGAATACCTTATCAACTCCAACCCAACCATGGATTGTTTCGTTAAATCGGTGTCTGAGGCGGATATCAAGCTGGGGATCGTTTAGCCCGAACAACTCGGATTGAAGCCAAGTGCTCGGCGCGAAGCGATAAGATACCCCGACGCCGGGTTTGCTCGCATAGACCCCATACCTAAGGTCCGTACGGTCGTTGATGCCTTTTTCCAGCATGATGTTGATTTTGTTGGTTTCAAAGGCGTCGTAGAGGCCAAAAATGAGCTTGTCTTTACCGGCGGGAATGATGAGATTGACATCGGATCGGAGTCGGCTGTTATCGGTGGTGTACGTGAGTCCGGTATCGACTTCGACTTTGGGAAGGAGGCTACCGGTGCCGTTTGTGGGGTCGAATTTCTTCACGGCGCCTTTGACATCTTCGATAAGGTTGGTGATTTCGTCGGCGACCTTGTTGGCTTTGGTCATGAGGTCGCGAGTTTGCGCGGTGATCTCAATTCCGTTTTTGGACATTTCTTCTGCGTCGGCGGCGATTTTGACACCAGAGTCCGACATTTTTTCGAAGTTGTCGATGGTGTTTTTCAGGCTGGCTTGCATTTCGGGATCGGCGGTGTAGGCGCGCAGATCTTCCATGAGAGCTTTGCCTTCGGTGGCGGCTTGGTTCATGGTGGTCAGTAAGGTGTCGGTTTGTTCTTGGAGTTTGCCGCTGGCGGCGAATGTTTCGATTTCTTTGCTGACGACTTGAACGCTTTTCATGGTTGTGACCATGGATGCCATGAGGGTGTCGATTTCGTCGTTGTTGCGGGTGAGAGTGTTGTTGAAGTTATCGGCGAGTTGGCCAAATTTGGTCGATGTTTGTTCCCCGGACTTCATGACGTTGACGAGACCGTTGCGCAGTTCTTTGTCTTCGAGGAGTTCGCGGAATGCGACCATGGTGGCGTTGAGCTCGGTAATGGTGGAGGTGGTGTCGGGGAGGATGCCTTCTAATGGCCCTTGGAGGCGTCCGGGGATGGGCGCGTCGATATTGTTGGGGGAGTAGTCGCCGGTTTCGGTGGTTGCGGCTTGGAGGAGGACTTGGTGGTCGCCGATGGAAATGAAACTTGTGGGGAGGACAGCTACGTACTTTTTGCTGATTGCGCGACCTTTATCGATCGCGAGAGTGACAAGGGCATCGCCCTGATCGCTGAGCTGAACTTTTTCAACTTTGCCGATTGGGACGCCGGCGAGGAGAACTTCGGAACCGGAATCGAGTCCGCCAGCATCGGGGAATCGGGCGTAATAGAGGTCGACAGGCTTTGTGAAGATGCTTGCGTTGAGAACGACCAGCGCACCGGCGAGGAGCCCAACGAACACAATAACCAAAGCTCCTACTTTCCAAGCCGACTGCATATAGATATATTACGCGGGAACGGGCCGGATGATTCGGAATTTGCCTTGATAAGTGCAAATCCCCACCTGATTTGAGTTCAGGTGGGGATTTGATTGTTAACTTGACTCGTTTACGGAGTGGTGATTTGGCACTGCATGTGGTCGAGACGCATTTGCCAGTTGCGCGAGATATTGTTGTTTGTGTTCTTAAATCTCACGCGGGCTCGAATGACGGGAATCGGGCCAAAGAATGGGTGATTGACCGTGCCAGTGAAGTTTGAATAGCCAACAGTTCCACCATAGGCTTCATTGAACGTGTTAAGTCCAAGTGGAATTCCGGGCATAGAAGCCATTTGAACCCATTGGTTTGTTGTGAAGTTATAGAGGTCGAGCCATTGGTCGGTGCCGTTGATTGAAACACTGGCAGTACCGTTGATGCGAATTCCGGTGATTTCCGCCGCTGTCTGAATGAAATCAACTTCGATGGTTCCCGAAGGGGATTGCCGGTCTCCGGTGATTGTCTCGTTGATGATGAACTGGTTATTGTCACCGGCAGTTAAGACCGATATCAGGTTGCCGGAGACGAATCGACCGATTCCGGTTCGTGCGTTTGCAGCAGATAGCGGCGTTACTGATCCAGATCCGGCCACTTTGATTGCGAGAACTTGGTTTGCAAATCCTGCTTCGAACACATCAATTTCAGTGTTTTCGTAAATTCCATCGGGCACTGGATCCCAGTCGTACCAAAACTGGTTAACACTTGACCCGACAGTTGGATCCGCGGCATTGTTGAAGACATTGTCAACGGAGCCGTCAAACGCCCCTTCACCGTTTTCGGCAGGAGGGAATCCAACTAGGTTCGGTCTGCGAAACTGCTGAGCAACAAAAATAGTTGAGTCGCCAGTTGAGACTGCGGCCTGGGCAATTGAAATTTCAACGAGATGTGAACCTTCCCCAAGATTTTGTGTCCAATTAACACCGAAGTCGGCAAACTCTCCGGTGAAATCGCTTTGACCAGCAGGATTGTCAATATTTGAACCAAAACAGCGCCACCTAATAACGTAGGGTGAGAATGATCCTGTGTAACTCATCGCAAAAGTCAACGTGGTCCACGGTTTATTCAACCCGGCGGAGATCATATTGACATCATCTAGTGAGCTTGGAACACCGGGGAAGGTTGAGTAGCCGGTGCCTGCATTGGCTTGATAAACTGTAATGTCTGAAGAATCTTTCGGATTGTCGGGCTCTAGGTTAGTCAGGATTTGCTGGAACGGAGATTTGATTGGAGCAAGTCCGTTGCTTGGGTTTTCGAGGCCATTGCTGACGATCTTGCTTTTTTTAGCGGAGATTTTGTGGGCCCGGTATGGAAGTTTCATTCCGCTGATGTCAACTTTTGTTCCGTCAGCTTTTTTAACCCATCCAAACGCGACGGTTACTTCGCCAGCGTATGTTTGAGTTTGGGCAGCAGTCAGTCCAGGGAGCGCAAGAAGCGCGGCAAGTATAGGCAGGAATTTTCGCATGATGATCGATGAATCGGGCGACACAAATGAGTCTCCACGTGTCACTTTGGACTATCACTTATTGTAAAGGGTTCCCGGCAAAATTGTTGTGTTAAATTTTTCGGTATTCCAATTCCCCGCAATATTGCCTGGTGAGATGTTAAAGGGGCTGGTTTGGACAGGTGATGGTATGCCGGTTCCCGGTATCATTGCTAGTAAGAAATTTACTGGGGGATTGTGGGAAATGAACCGACAATTGCCTTCAGACGACCTCGCAATTCATTCGAATTTGGGTCTCCGGGCACAAGATTAGGGGTTCGGTCGTCTAAGTGAATACAGTGATTCTCTGCGGAGAATGATTGAAAAAGGAGCACGAAACAGAACATGTGGCAAAGGTTTACGGAACGAGCGCGGAAGGTTGTCTTCTTCGCCCAGGAAGAAGCGCAAAAGTTCGGAGAAGGCTATGTCTCAACCGAACACTTGTTGCTTGGCCTGGTGCGAGAGAGCGACAGCGTCGCGGCTCGCGTTCTGGAAAAGCTAGGCGTTGGGCTTAGTAAGATTCGTGCTGAGGTTGAAAAACAGCTTCCACGGGGCGAATCTCGTCCGAGTCAGGATATGACTCTCACACCGCGAGCAAAGCGGGTGATTGACTTGGCATACGACGAAGCTCGTAACCTCAATAACAATTACATTGGTACTGAACACCTCCTTCTTGGATTAATTCGAGAGGGTGACGGACTCGCGGGTCGCGTATTGGCCCGACTTGGAGTTGAGCTTGACCGCGCACGTCGCGAGGTCATGGCACTTCAAGATAATGAAGTTCAGTCCAGTTCGAGTGAGAAAGGCAAATCGAGTTCGAGCAGCAATAGTTCGAATGGAAATACGGCAAAGAGTCCAACTTTGGACGAATTTGGTCGTGATTTGACCGAACTTGCTCGGGAAGGAAAACTTGACCCTGTCGTTGGTCGCCAGCCTGAGATTGAGCGAGTCATGCAGATATTGGCTCGACGGACGAAGAATAATCCGTGTCTCATTGGTGATCCGGGGGTTGGTAAAACCGCGATTGCAGAAGGTTTGGCACTCCGCATTGTGAGCGGGGACATTCCGGAAATTCTGATGGACAAGCGCTTGATTGCGCTTGACATGGCAGGATTGGTCGCCGGTACTAAATATCGTGGCGAGTTTGAAGAACGAATGAAGAAAGTCATGGAGGAAGTTCGCAAGGCGGACGGCCAAGTGATTCTCTTTATTGATGAACTGCATACATTGGTTGGAGCAGGGGCCGCAGAAGGCGCCATTGATGCTTCGAATATCATGAAACCTGCGCTTTCACGCGGGGAATTGCAGTGCATTGGAGCAACTACTCAAGATGAGTTCCGCAAATACATTGAAAAAGATGCGGCACTTGAGCGACGTTTCCAATCTGTAAAGGTTCGAGAACCGAACGAAGAAGAAGCCGTGGAAATCCTGAGAGGATTGCGCGAGCGATACGAAGCTCATCACAACGTAGAGATTACGGATGAAGCTTTGACTTCGGCGGTTCAACTTTCTATGCGCTATATCACCGATCGGACATTGCCCGACAAGGCAATTGACTTGATCGATGAAGCCGCGAGCCGTGTTCGGTTGCAACAAAGTTTGCCACCGAGTGACGTTCGGAATGACAAGCAGAAGCTGGCGAAAATGCGAGCTGACCTTGAGCATTTACGACGTCATGGCGAGCCGGATGAAGTTGAGGCGCTTGATAAGGAATACGACATTCTGCGGGATTCGATTACCCAACGAGAAGAAGCATGGCGTGCTGAAGAAAAGCCGGATGCTGTCGTTGGAGAAACTGAGATTGCAGGAATTGTTCAGAGTTGGACAGGTATTCCGGTTACGCGACTTGTTGAAGCCGAATCGCAAAAGCTTTTGCGAATGGAAGACGACTTGCATGACCGTATCATTGGTCAGAAAGAAGCAGTGAGCGCGGTAGCCCGCGCAATTCGCCGAAGTCGTAGCGGATTGAAAGATCCTAAACGACCGATTGCGAGCTTTATTTTCCTTGGCCCGACAGGGGTTGGTAAGACAGAACTTGCCAAGACTCTGGCGGAATACCTTTACGAGAAGGAAAGTTCGATGGTGCGAATCGACATGTCGGAATACATGGAACGATTTGCCGTTAGCCGCCTGGTTGGGGCGCCTCCGGGATACGTTGGTTACGATGAAGGTGGACAGCTTACAGAGCAAGTGCGCCGAAATCCGTACTGCGTTGTTCTTCTTGATGAGATTGAGAAGGCACACCCGGAAGTGTTCAACATCCTCCTTCAAGTTATGGAAGATGGTCACTTGACTGACTCACAAGGTCGTCATGTGGACTTCCGCAACACGATTATCATCATGACTTCCAACGTTGGGGTTCGCCCGATTGAGTTGGAAAAAGGGCTTGGATTCCGCGATACCAAAATGGATATTGCTGACCCACGTACCTATGAAATGATGAAAACAAAAATGCTGGACGAAATGAAGAAATCGTTCCGACCAGAATTTTTGAACCGCGTTGATGAAGTGATCGTGTTCCAACACTTGCAAAAAGATGAGATTCTGGAAATTGCAGAACTTTATCTGAAGCGTGTGAACGAACAGGCCAAGGAGCTTGGCATTGTGATTTCGCTTGGTGAAGGCGTGAAGGATATGCTGGTTGAGAAGGGTTACGATCCGAATCTCGGCGCGCGACCTTTGCGACGAGCCGTGCAGCGTTTCATCGAAGATCCTCTGAGTGAGCAACTTTTGATGACGACGTTTGTGCCGGGCGATCATGTGATTGCCGATGTGGATGGTGATGGAAACGTCATCTTCCGTAAGAGCGATGCGCCTCCGGCAACGGATGAGCCGCAAGAACTCGTTAAGAACTAACTGAGTTCTGAAAAAGAAATTAACCGCAGGGCAGAAATGTCCTGCGGTTTTTTCACTTTTGATGGCGGTATTGTGAGTTAATGAATAGCCTGGGCTGGCCGGTTTCGATATTTGCGGATGAAGCGGCAGGATCGTTTGCGGATCAGTTAGCGTTTGTGAAAGCGGAAGGATTTGACGCGATTGAGGTTCGCCATGCCAATGGGCGGAATGTTTCGGAATTTTTGGATTCTGATGTTCAAGAGATCAAGGACTCAGGTTTTCCGGTTCATTGCATTGGGAGTCCGGTTAACAAAATTCATTTTGATTTGAGTAAGGAATCGGAGGAGTTTGATAAGTTCAAACGGTGTATCGACGTGGCGAATCAGTTGGGATGTGAGAGGATTCGGATTTTTGCTCCGGAGCCGCCTGCTCGTCCGGCGGATGCTCGACTTTATCTGGATTGGCTCTCGCCGATGGCGGAGTGGGGGAAATCACATGATGTGATTGTGCTTTTGGAGAATGATGGTTTGTTTTTTGGGGCGTATCCGTATGAAGCGAAGACGGCATTTGAAGAGCTGGGGGGATCACATTTTAAGGCGATTTTTGATTTTTCGAACTGCGTTTTGATTGGGGGGAAACCGTTTGAAGAGTGGATTTCTTGGATCGAACCTTATTTGGATACGATACATATTAAGGATTCGATCTTTGGGACGAAGGAGGTTGTTCCGGCGGGGCAGGGGGAAGGGCGAATTGTTGAGTCCCTGGTTTATTTGGCGAGAAAAGGTTGGCAAGGTGCATTGGCGATTGAGCCGCACTTGTCGGGTCGAGGGCCGTATGGAGCGTATAGCGGGGCGGAGAATTGCCACATCGCGCATGAAGCTTTGAAGGATGTCTTGGCGAAAGTTGAGGCGGAGGTGAACGCATGAATTTTGGGCTCGTGGGATGCGGGGCGATTTCGGAAACTCATGTTGGGGCGATCAATGGGGGCGAAGGGAGACAGTTGGTGGCGGTTTGCGATGAGTTGGAATCGCGGGCAAAAGCTTTAGGAGTGAAGCATGGGGTTGCGTGGTTTAGCGATTTGTCTCAGTTTTTGAAGGAGGTTGATGCGGTTGCGGTTTGTGTTCCGAGTGGATTACACAATGCCGTGGCGGTGGCGGCGGCAAGGGAAGGGAAGCACGTTGTGGTTGAAAAACCGATCGAGGTGAACTTTGCTGCGGCAGTTGAATTGATAGAGGAAGTTGAACGGATCGGAGTGCACCACGCGTGTATCAGTCAGCATCGATTTGCACCGGACATTTTGCGCGTGAAGGCGGCGATTGCATCGGGTGAGGGTGGGAAATTGGTACAGGCGGATGGCTACAACAAATGGTATCGGTCGCAGGGGTATTACGATTCGGGGGGATG
>Ga0209066_10001189_pt1 | contig 35380 bp, 32 predicted proteins | sample All_14_2_FD_187198 | JGI IMG/M metagenome (GOLD analysis project Ga0209066, IMG submission 187198) | Freshwater microbial communities in response to fracking from Pennsylvania, USA - Allegheny Zone_MetaG_DW_15 (SPAdes) (version 2) ... | reverse complement strand
CGGTTACACCTAGCCCCTCCCCCCTCGCGGCCGTCGCGGCTTCGGCGGGGGATGGCGCCAGGAGCGGTCCGGGGAGCTTGTGATGAACTTTGAAACGGCCATTTCGCTGGGGGCCTATTTCGCCCTGATGCTGGGGATCGGGCTGTATGCCTGGCGCAAGTCGACCAGCAATGTTTCGGAGTTCATGCTGGGCGGGCGGCAGCTGTCGCCGGCGGTGGCGGCATTGTCGGCCGGGGCGTCGGACATGAGCGGCTGGATCCTGATGGGGCTGCCTGGCGCGGTGTATCTGTCGGGGTTCAGCGCCGCCTGGATCGGGGTGGGGCTGGTGGCCGGGGCGCTGGCCAACTACCTGCTCGTGGCGCCGCGCCTGCGGGTCTATACCGAGGTGGCGGACGACGCGATCACCATTCCGGAGTTCCTGGAAAAGCGGTTCGGGGACACCAGCCGGCGGATCCGCATCGTCGCCTCGCTGGTCATCGTCATCTTCTTCACCCTCTATACCTCCGCCGGGCTGGTGTCGGGGGGCAAGCTGTTCGAGGCCTCGTTCGGCTTTGACTACCGGCTGGGGCTGGTGGTGACCGCCGCGGTGGTGCTGGCCTACACCCTGTTTGGCGGGTTCCTGGCCGTCAGCCTGACCGACTTTGTCCAGGGCTGCATCATGTTCGCCGCCCTGATCATGGCCCCGATGGTGACGATGATCGACATCGGCGGATGGACGGCGACGACCGATATCGTCAGGGCGGCCAAGCCGGAGGCGCTGAGCTGGCTGTCGGGGGTGACGGTGCTGGGGGTGATCTCGAGCCTGGCCTGGGGGCTGGGCTATTTCGGCCAGCCGCACATCATCGTGCGGTTCATGGCCGTGCGGTCGGTGAAGGACATCCCGGCGATGCGCAACATCGGCATGTCGTGGATGCTGGTCACCCTGGTCGGGGCGGTGATGACCGGGCTGTGCGGCTTTGCCTATGTGATGCACGCGGGGCTGACGCTGGAGGATCCGGAGACCATCTTCATCGTCCTGTCCCAGACGCTGTTTCATCCCTACATCGCCGGGTTTTTGCTGGCCGCGATCCTGGCGGCGATCATGAGCACCATCTCCTCGCAGCTGCTGGTCTCCTCCAGCTCCCTGACCGAGGACGTCTACAAGACCTTCATCCGGCGCGGGGCCGGGCAGAAGGAGCTGGTCCTGGTCGGGCGGCTGGCCACCCTGATGGTGGCGGTGGCGGCGATCCTGCTGGCCATGGACCGGTCGAGCAGCATCCTGTCGCTGGTCGGCAACGCCTGGGCCGGGTTCGGGGCGGCCTTCGGGCCGGTGATCCTGCTCAGCCTGCACTGGCGTGGCCTGACCAGGGACGGGGCCTTCGCCGGCATCCTGGCCGGGGCGGCGACGGTGCTGGTCTGGCTGTATGCGCCGTTCACCCTCGGCGGGCAGGCGCCCTCGGCGGTGATCTACGAGATCGTGCCGGGCTTTATCGTCAGCCTGATCGCCGCGGTGGCGGTGAGCCGGATGGGCAAGCCGGTGTCGCCGGAGATCGAGGCCGGGTTCGACGCCATGCTGGCGGGGCGGTAGACTCTCTTCCGTCTTACCGGCGCAGGCCGGGATCCCGATTCAGATTTGTCCTGAAAGACCAGCGCTCACGCGGATGGGCCCCGGCCTTCGCCGGGGTGAGCGGAAGATTGGAGCAGGGCGCCCAGCGGACCTGCAGGGGGCTTCAAGGAAAGTTACGGCGCGGGCGGCTGGCGTCGTCCTATAGTGGGCCCCACATAGGTTGGCGGCCCGCGGCGACGGGCGACGCCCATCCGCCGGAGGAGCCCGTTGATGACCGACACGACCGACTATACCCCGCCTGCCGTCTGGACCTGGAACAAGGAAAACGGCGGCCGTTTCGCCAATATCAACCGGCCGATCGCCGGCGCGACCCACGAGAAGGACCTGCCGGTCGGCAAGCATCCGATGCAGCTGTATTCGCTGGCCACGCCCAACGGGGTGAAGGTGACGGTGATGCTGGAGGAGTTGCTGGCCCTGGGTCACAGCGGGGCCGAGTATGACGCCTGGCTGATCCGCATCAACGAGGGCGACCAGTTCTCCAGCGGCTTTGTCGCCGCCAATCCCAACAGCAAGATCCCGGCCCTGGTCGACCACAGCGGCAAGACGCCGGTGCGGGTGTTCGAGAGCGGCGCCATCCTGGTGCATCTGGCCGAAAAGTTCGGCGAATTCCTGCCCACCGATCCGGCCAAACGGGCCGAGGTGATGAGCTGGCTGTTCTGGCAGATGGGCAGCGCCCCCTATCTGGGCGGCGGGTTTGGCCACTTCTACGCCTATGCGCCGGTCAAGATCGAATACGCCATCGACCGCTTCGCCATGGAGGTGAAGCGCCAGATGGACGTGCTGGACCGGCGTCTGGGCGAGGCGGAATATCTGGGCGGGGATGAGTACACCATCGCCGACATGGCGGTCTGGCCCTGGTATGGCGGCATGGCCAAGGGCCTGCTGTATGAGGCCGGCGAGTTCCTGTCGGTGAGCGACTACAAAAACGTCAACCGCTGGGCCGACGCCATCGGCGAGCGGCCGGCGGTGAAGCGCGGCCGGATGGTCAACCGGCCCTTCGGCGAGCCCTCCAGCCAGCTGTGGGAACGCCACGACGCCAGCGACTTCGAGACCAAGACGGCGGACAAGCTGGCCAAGGCCGACTGACGGAGCGGGCCGGGTCTGCATGACGCTGGACCCGGCCCGCACGCCTCTGCTTTAACTCCTGAAGATTTTGACACGGCCCGCGCCATAAGCAGGCCAGCGAGGGAGATCGGCATGGCTCTGGATCTGACGGCGGCGGCGAAGGAGGCCTGGCTCTACGGGCTGTCGGCCATCGAGATGGCCGCGACACGCACCCGGATGCTGGGCATGGGGCAGGTGACCAACAGCCTGCTGCATGTGCCGATGCTGGCCGATCACCGGCACCGGGCGGTGACCACCCCCAACTGCGACACCCTCTATTCCACGGCCCAGATCGACCTGTCGGCGGGGCCGGTGAGCTTTGTCCTGCCGGCGGCGGGCGAGCGGTATCTGTCCCTGGCCCTGATGGACGCCTGGTCGAACAATTTCGCCGTGCTGGGCACCCGGACGACCGGGCCGGATGGCGGGCGGTTTACGCTGGTGGGACCGGGCGAGGCGGTCGACAGCCCCGATGTGATCCGCGCGCCGACCAACCATGTCTGGGCCCTGGCCCGGGTGGTGGTGGCCGGCCCGCACGACATGGACGCGGCGCGGGCGGTGCAGACGCAGATCTCGATGCAGGGACCGGCGGCGGCCCCGGCCGAGGCGATGGCCGATCGCCGGGCCTCCTGGCAGGACTATTTCGCCTCGCTGTCGAAGCTGATGGCGATCAATCCGCCGCCGGTGACCGACCGGGCCCTGCTGGCCCGGGTGGCGGCCCTGGGCCTGGGGCCGGACTTTGATCCGGCGCGGTTTGGCCCGGAAGAGGCGGCGCAGATCGAGGCTGGCGTGGCGCAGGCCCGAGCGGCGGCGCGCGGCGGCGGCGGGCTGTCCGGCGAGGCCTTCATCGAGGGCTGGGCCTATCCGGCGGCGCGGCTGGGCGACTATGACCAGGACTATATGCTGCGGGCGGCGGTGGCGCTGGGCGGGCTGGCGGCCCTGCCCCTGGCCGAGGCGACCTATCTGCGGGCCGGGGCGCCGCAGGGCGGGGCGCTGTTCGACGGCAACCGGTCCTGGCGGCTGCATTTCCCGGCCGACCGGCTGATCCCCGTCGACAGCTTCTGGTCGCTGAGCCTGTATGAGGCGACCGACGACGGCCAGTTCTTCTTCACCGACAACCCGCTGGACCGTTACGCCATCGGCGACCGGACCCTGGGGCTGACCTACAACGACGACGGCTCGCTGGACCTGTGGATCGGCCATGACTCGCCGGGCGCCGACCGGGAAAGCAACTGGCTGCCCGCCCCCGCCGGCCCCTTCGCCCTGTTCATGCGGGCCTATCTGCCAAAGCCGCAGCTTCTGGACGGCCGCTATCGTCTGCCGCCGGTGGAGGCGGTCTGACGGCAGAGCGCGTTCCGATTGGTGGAAACCGGCAATCGGATCAAACGCGCGACCAGGTCTAGGTCGTCGGCGGCTCGCCCCGGCGCGCGATGAGCTGCGCCGAGATGGCGTCATGGGCCGACTTGCTGATGGCGTAGGGGCGCATCAGCCAGACGCCGAGGATCGACAGGATCGCGGCGCCCGGACCGGCGGCGAGGATCAGCCGCACCAGCGCCGGCTCCGGCAGGCTGGCGAGGGCGGCGTGGGCCGGGTCTCGCGGCAGGCCGGCCAGATCGAGGGCGAAACCGGCGACCACCACGCCCAGACCGCTGGCCGCCTTGCCGGCGAAGGTCAGGCCGGAGAAATAGAGGCCCTCCCGGCGACGGCCAAACAGCAGCTCGTGCTCGTCAGCGGCGTCGGCCATCATCGAGGGGTAGGCGACCAGCACCAGGCCGATGCCGACCCCGGCGAAGACCACCCCGGCCATCAGCGGGGCGACGGCCTCGGGGCCGGTCGGGGTGTAGATGTGGAAGGCGCGCAGCAGCGGCAGGACCAGCCACACCAGGTTCAGCATGCTGACCCCGATCATCACCAGGGCGACCTTCTCCAGCCGCTTCGACAGGGCCGGCGCGATCGGCACCCCGACCAGCATCCCGGCCAGCAGGCCGAAGGTCAGCAGCTGGATATCGGCCGGCTGGATGCGCCAGACATAGGTGTTCACATGGGTGTTGAAGGTGGCGTTCAGGCCGATGGCCGCCATCACCGCCACGGCGGAGAAGAACAGCACCCGGAAGGAGCGGTTGGCGAAGATCTCCCGCACCTCGCCCGGCAGGCGGGCGATCATCGGGGCGGCGACGGCGGTGGTCTGCGGCAGGGCGGCGGCGTAGCGGGCGAGACCGGCGCAGCACAGGGCCATGGACAGCATCAGCACCGCCCCGACCGTCCAGCCGAAACCGGGATAGCCGTCCGGCCGCTCCAGCCCGCCCTCGCCGGCGAAGAAGACTGAATAGGCGAGGATGACGATGCCGGCCGTGGCCACCAGCCCCAGCACCGTGCGCCAGACCACCACCCGCGAGCGCTCGACATAGCCGTCGGCCAGTTCGGCTCCCAGGGCGATGTAGGGCACATTGAACAGGGAGACCGCGCCGCGGGCGGCGATCGACATCACCGTCAGCCAGGCGAACAGCAGCGGCTCGCCCAGGCCATGCGGCGGGGTGAACAGCAGGCCGAAGGTCAGGCCGATCAGAGGGATCGACAGGACCATCAGCGGCAGGCGCCGACCCCAGCGGGACTTGAGGTTGTCCGACAGCGAGCCGATCAGCGGATCGAGCACCGCATCCAGCGCCAGACTGATGAACACCGCCAGACCGGCCAGAGCCCCGGACAGCCCGAGGACGGCGGTGTAGTAGAAGAAGGTGAAGACCAGGGCGACGTCGAAGCCGCCGCTCTGCACCACCTGGCCCAGGCCATAGGCGAATTTCACATGGATCGGCGGCTTGAGCGGCGCGGATCCGGCGGCGGCCTCGGCTGTGGTCACGATGATTTCCCCGCCCCTGATGTTGGCCGGCAGGGTGAGCCGGACCGGCGACACTCGACAAGAGAGATCGTCATTTTCCGCTGAACACCGGCGGGCGCTTCTCGAGGAAGCTGGCGACGCCTTCCCTGTGGTCCTCGGTCTGCATCAGGGCGCGGATGGTCTGGATGGCCCAGCCGCCCAGATCGCGCGGGTCGCCATAGGTTCCCCGGCGAAGACCCTCCTTCATGTAGCGCAGGGCCAGGGGCGGATTGACGGCGATGCGGGCGGCCATGGCCCGGGCGCGGTCCATCAGCGCCTCATGCGGCGTCACCTCGCTGACCAGATTGATCCGCAGGGCCTCGGCCGCATCGATGACATCGCCGGTGAACAGCAGCTCGGCCGCCTTGGCCGGGCCGACGATGGAGGGGAGCCGGTAGAAGCCGCCGACATCGCAGACCAACCCCCGCTTGATGAACAGTTCGGCGAATTTCGCCTTCTCCGAGGCGATGCGGATATCGGCATAGAGGGCCAGTTCCATGCCCCAGCCGACGGCGGCGCCATTGATCGCGGCGATCACCGGCTTGTCGCACTCCAGCGCCGCCATCGCCGCCGGGGTCGGCTTGTGCCGAACGACCGGCGCGGTCTGGGCCGACACCGCCTTTGGTCCGGCCATGATCTCGCGGACATCATCGCCTGAACAGAAGGCCGGATCGGCGCCGGTGATGATCACGCAGCGCACCTCGACGTCGGTCACCGACCGGCGCAGCGCCGCTTCAAGCCGGTCATAGGCCTCGAAGTTCAACGCATTGCGCTGCTCGGGGCGGTTCAGGGTGATGGTGGCGACATGGTCAGCCACCTCGTAGGTCACGCTCTCGCCTGACATGGTCTTCTCCCTTTTTTTGGAGACTGTCCTTGAGGCGCCGCCGGGGAAGGCGAGCATTCTCTTTTCAAACAGGGAAATCACCATGAGCACCGCCACCCCGACCGACCAGCCGCCCGTGCGGGATGTTGTTCCGGCCCACTGGTTTGATCCGGCGCCGCTGGAGGCCTGGCTATCGGCGGCGGTCGAGGGCTTTGGCGACAATATGCGGGTCCAGCAGTTCCAGGGCGGGGCCTCCAACCCGACCTTCCTGCTGACCACCGACGGCCCCGACGGGCCGCTGCTCTATGTCCTGCGCAAGAAGCCGCCGGGAACCCTGCTGGCCTCGGCCCATCAGGTGGACCGCGAGTACAGGGTGATGAAGGCCATCGAGGGCCAGGTCCCAGTGCCCCGCATGCGGGCCCTGTGCGAGGACGAGGCGGTCATCGGCACCAGCTTCTATGTCATGGACTATCTGCCCGGCCGCATTTTCCGGGACGCCGCCCTGCCCGGCCTGACCCCCGCCGAGCGGGCGGCGGTCTATGACGAGCTGAACGCCACCCTGGCCAAACTTCACAAGGTGGACTTCGTCGCCGCCGGCCTCGAATCCTTCGGCAGGGCAGGCGGCTATTTCGAACGCCAGATCGCCCGCTGGACGCGCCAGTATCGCGGAGCCGAGGACGTCCTGATCCCGGAGATGGAAGCCCTGATCGCCGAACTGCCCGGCCGGGTCCCGGCCGAAGACCTGATCTCCATTGCGCATGGGGACTACCGGCTGGAAAACGTGATGTTCCACCCGACCGAGCCGAAGCTGATCGCGGTGCTGGACTGGGAGCTGTCGACCATCGGCCACCCCCTGGCCGATCTGGCCTACAACGCCTTCCTCTGGCGCTCGACATCCCTGACCTGGGGCAGTCTGGTCGGGGTGGATTTCGCCGCCAGCGGCATCCCCACCGAAGCCGACTATGTGGCGACCTATCTGGAACGGGCGGGGCGAGGTCCTGTCGCCGACTGGCCCTTCTACATGGCCTTCTCGATCTTCCGCCTGGCCTCGATCAGCCAGGGCGTCTACCGCCGTCAGCAGGCCGGAAACGCCGCCACCGAGGGCGCCGCGATCAACGGGACTCCGGTGCTTGCGGCCCAGGCCCTGGCGATCCTGCGCGGGACCGACTGAGCCAACCGCCGGCCCACAGGGCCAGCAGCACCAGCACCGGCTGCATCGCCAGGCGGGGGGCGTGATACCACCAGCTGTCCGGCAGGCCGGCGACGTGGACGCCGCCGAAGGCGTGGTGGAGGTTGGCCGGGAATACCCCGATGGCGTAGAGCGCCAGTCCCATTCCGGCGGCCTTTCGCAGGCGCGGGATCAGCAGGCCGAGGCCGCCGGCGATCTCCGCCAGGCCGGTCAGCTGGATGACCAGCTCCGGCGCCGGAACCCAGGGCGGCATGATCGGCATGAAGCTCTGGACCGCCATCAGGTGGAAGACGCCGAAGGCGGCGTAGGCCGGACCAAGGATCCAGCAGGCGATCAGGCGCGGACGGTCGGCAGCGGTCATGCCGTCTGTCGTAGCATGATCCGGGGGCGTGGCCGCAGCCGTCTCGGCGGCGGCCGGCTTCCCTACCGCATGGTCGGAATGACGAAGGCGCTGTCCTCGGTGTCGCCTTCCGGCCAGCGGGCGGTGACGGTCTTGACCTTGGTCCAGAACTTCAGGCCTTCCATGCCGTGCTGGTTGGTGTCGCCAAACGCCGAGCGCTTCCAGCCGCCGAAGGTGTGGTAGGCGACCGGCACCGGGATCGGCACATTGATGCCGACCATGCCGACCTGGACGCGGGCGGCGAACTCGCGGGCGGCGCGGCCGCTGCGGGTGAAGATGGCGACGCCGTTGCCGTACTGGTGCTTGCTGGGCAGATCGACGGCTTCCTCGAAGGTCTCGGCGCGAACCATCTGCAGCACCGGTCCGAAGATTTCCTCGTGATAGGTCTTCATCCCGGGCTTGACCCCGTCAAAGAAGCTGGGGCCGATGAAGAAGCCCTTCTCAAAGCCCTGGAGCTTGAAGTCGCGGCCGTCGACGACCAGTTCGGCGCCCTCGTCCTGACCGATCTGGATGTAGTCGGCGATCTTCTGGCGGTGGGCGGCGGAAACGACCGGACCGTACTGGGCCTCGGCGTCGCTGCTGATCCCGACCTTCAGGGTCTCGATCTCGGCGACCATCCGCTCGCGCAGCTCATCGGCGGTCTTCTTGCCGACCGGGACGACGACGGGCAGGGCCATGCAGCGCTCGCCGGCCGAGCCGAAGGCGGCGCCGGACAGGTCCTTGACCACCTGGTCCATGTCGGCGTCGGGCATGATGATGCCGTGGTTCTTGGCCCCGCCCATGGCCTGGACGCGCTTGTTGTGAAGCGTGCCCTGCGAATAGACGTAGTGGGCGATGTCGCTGCTGCCGACGAAGCTGACGGCCTTGATGTCGGGGTGCTGCAGGATGGCGTCGACGCTGACCTTGTCGCCGTGGACGACGTTGAGCACGCCCTTGAGGTCCATGCCCAGATTGGCCCCGGCTTCCATCATCAGTTCGCCGAGGCGAACCGGGACCGACGGGTCCTTTTCCGAAGGCTTGAGGATGAAGGTGTTGCCCACGGCGATGGCCACGCCGAACATCCACATCGGAATCATGGCCGGGAAGTTGAACGGGGTGATGCCGGCGACCACGCCCAGGCTCTGGCGCATGGAATAGACGTCAATGCCGGGGCCGGCGCCTTCGGTGTATTCGCCCTTCAGCACATGGGGGATGCCGCAGGCGAATTCGATGACCTCAAGCCCACGCTGAACATCGCCTTTGGAGTCGGCGACGACCTTGCCGTGCTCGCTGGACAGCAGTTCGGCGAGGTCCTGCATATTGGCTTCGACCAGCCGCTTGAACTCGAACATCACCCGCGCCCGGCGCTGGGGATTGGTTGCGGCCCAGGCGGGGTGGGCGGCGGAGGCGGCCTGGACGGCGGCGTCCAGTTCGTCCGGCGTGGCCAGCTGGACCCGGGCCTGAATCTCGCCGGTGTTGGGATTGTAGATGTCGCCGAAGCGGCCGGAGGTTCCGGTCAGGGCCTGACCGTTCACGAAATGGCGGATATCGCGCATGGGGCGCTCCCGGGAAACTGTGTGGAGGGGCCTTTTATGCCTTGAGGCGGAGAAGGGCTAGGGGCGGGCGCCAAGGGGGGGCCGGATTGGCAGAGGCGTGCGCCTTCCCCAACGTCGTGCTTTCCGCGCTTTCAAACGCCCGTTAGACTTGGCGGATGTCCGATGATCTGACCGACGCCCAGACCGCCGCCATTCCGGATGGCTACAAGATTCTCAACTGGACCCGCGGGTTCGGGCGGCAGATCGGGCCGCTTTACGAGAAGTATGAGGAAGAGGGCGCGACCCTGGCCTTCCGGGTCGAGGAGCACCACACCAACGGCATGGCCAACTGTCACGGCGGCATGCTGATGAGCTTTGCCGACATGGCCTGGGGCCGGGTGATCAGCGTGGCCCGCAGCCACTACTGGGTGACGGTCCGGCTGACCTGCGACTTCCTCTCCGGCGGCAAGCTGGGCGACTGGGTCGAGGGTCGGGCCGAACTGGTGGCCGAAGAAGACGATGTCTTCACCGTGCGCGGCAGGATCTGGTCGGGCGACAGGCTGATCATGACCGGCGTCGGCGTCTTCAAGGCCATCGGCCCCCGTCCGCCGCGGCCCGGCGAGAAAGCTTTCAAAGAGACCGCCGATGCCTGACGATCACCCCTCGTCCTGGCCGGAGGTTCCGCCGCCGCTGGCGCCCTTCCTCGGCGAGAAACCGCCCGCTCCGCTCTGGTTCGACCAGGCTTTGGCCCGCGCGCCCGAACGCAGCTTCGTCACCGTCGAGGGGGCGAAGATCGAGCTCTTGACCTGGGGCGAGGTCGGCAAGCCCGGCGTGCTGCTGCTGCACGGCAACGGCGCCCATGCCGACTGGTGGAGCTTCATCGCCCCGCTGCTGGCTGATGACTACCGGGTGGCGGCGATCAGCTGGTCGGGGATGGGCGGCAGCGACTGGCGCCCGGCCTATAACGCCGACATCTTCGCCGCCGAGATCTTCGCCGCCATCGACGCGGCGCAGCTCGAGGCCGACGGCCAGAAGGCGGTCCTCGTCGGCCACAGCTTCGGCGGCTTTCCGACCCTCTATTGCGCGGTGCATCACGCGGCCCGGATGAAGGGTGTGGTGATGCTGGATTCGACGATCCACCCGCCCGAGCGGCAATGGAACGGGCCGCCCCGGCGCGAGCGCGGCAACCGGGTCTATCCCGACCTGACCACCGCCCTGGCCCGGTTCCGCCTGGCCCCGCCGCAGGGCTGCGAGAACCTCTATATCGCCGACTACATCGCCCGCAATTCCCTGAAGACCGCGCCGATGGAGGATGGTTCCGGCGAAGGGCTGACCTGGAAATTCGATCCGGGCCTGTGGGGCAATTTCGTCATGCCGCCGCTGGGCCAGCTTCTGTCGCAGGTGAAGTGTCCGCTGGCCCTGGTCTGGGGCGAACGCTCCAAGCTGATGGGCGAGGATACGCTTGGCTACATGCTGCGCGAATTGCCGGACGACATCATCAAGTTCTCGATCCCCGACGCCGACCACCATGTGATGATCGACCAGCCCCTGGCCACGGTGGCGGCGTTGAGGGCTTTGCTGGCGACCTGGCCATAGGGGCGGCCTTCTCTTTACTCCCGTCACCCCCGGACTTGTTCCGGGGGTCCATTGCCGCAAGCGGTTGATGGGTGGCGGCCGGCGGCGGTGATCGGCCTGAAAATTCCGCGCGTATGGCCCCCGGAACAAGTCCGGGGGTGACGGGTGGGATGATGCGCCGGAAAAAGCTGTGCAAGCAGAACACGGTGCAATTTCAGCACATTGACTCTTCCCTGAAATAGAACAAAACATGAACTTATGTTCTCCCCCACGCCCTCCAATGAACCTGACGCCAACCCAGTGACGACCCCGCGCGCCGGGCGGCTGGGGCTGGAGGAGGCCTGGGGCGAGGGGGTGACCGGACGGACCGGAGCCATGGCGTTCGCCCTGGCGCGGGCGGCGGAAGATGATCCCCGGCCGGTGGTCCTGGCCGCGCCGGGCGTCTGGTTGCGGGAGAACGGGCGCTGGTTCCGGGACGGGCTCACGGGGTTGGGCCTGGCCGACAGTCGCCTCCTGATGATCGAGACGCGCAAGGAGGGCGAGGTCCTGTGGGCGCTGGAAGAAGCGTTGAAATCGCGGGCCGTTTCAGGGGCCGTGGCGGCGGTCGACGGCGTCACCCTGCTGGCCAGCCGGCGGCTTGATCTGGCGGCGCGGGAGGCGGGGGCGACCTGTCTGCTGCTGCGCACCGCCCCGGCCAAGGACATCAGCGCCGCCCGGCGACGGTGGGCCGTGCGGTCCGCCCCCTCGGCCGTCCATCCTTTCGATGATCAGGCCCCCGGCGCGATGCGGCTCAGCCTCGCCCTGACCCGCAGCCGGGGCGAGCGACCCGGCGAATGGCTTGTGGAGTGGGACGATGAAACGCATCGTTTCCGTCTGGCTGCCGGACTGGCCGATCACGGTCTGGTCCCGCACAGCCGGACGGTCGCCGCCGCCTGAGGGCGCGGCCTTCGCCCTGGTCGAGCGCGGCGCCCGGGGCCTGACCCTGTCGGCGACCAATCCGGCCGCCCGCAGGCTGGGCCACGCCATGGGCCAGCCCCACGCCGACGCCCGCGCCGCCAGCCCCACCCTGGTCACCGCCCCGGCGCAGCCGGAGCGCGACGCCGAGGTCCTGAAGGCGCTGGCCCTGTGGGCCGAACGCTATTCCCCCGTGGTGGCCATGGACGCGGCCAGCCCCGGACGGGAAGGCCTGCTGATCGACATGACCGGCGGCGCGCATCTGTTCGGCGGCGAGGCGGCCCTGCTGACCGACATGGCCCACAGGCTGACCCAGGCGGCCATTCCCGCCCGGCTGGCCATGGCCGACACCGCCGGCGCCGCCTGGGCCCTGGCGCGGTTTGGCAAGCAGCGGCGGATCGCGCCGCCGGGCAGGACCCGCGAGGCGCTGGGTCCCCTGCCGGTTCCGGCCCTGCGGCTGGCGGGCGAGGATGTGCGGCTGCTGGCCCGTTTCGGCCTGCGGACCATCGGCGATCTGATGAGCCTGCCCCGGGCCGGTCTGGCGCGGCGCTTCCGCGGCGAGGCCGGGCTGACCCTGGTGCGGCGGCTGGATCAGGCGCTTGGCGTCGAGCCTGAAATCCTCGAAGGGGTTCGCCCGCCGCCGGCCTGGCGGGTGTGGCGCAACTTTCTCGAGCCGGTGATCGACGCGGCCGGGGTGGAGACGGTGCTGAACGATCTGGCCCCGTCCCTGGCGGAAATCCTGGAGCGGGACGGTCAGGGCGCCCGGCGACTGGCCCTGACCGGGTTTCGCGTCGACGGCCGGACCACCACCCTGACCGTCTCCCTCAGCCTCCCCTCGGCCCGGGCCGGGCATCTGGCGAAGGTGCTGAAGGAGCGGGGTCTGGAGCATCTGGACCTGGGCTTTGGCGTCGACGCCATGATGCTCAGCGCCGAGGTGGCCGAGCCGCTGAGCCCGGTGCAGTCGGATCTGGACCGGGGTCTGGACGGCGACCAGAGACTGGCCCTGTCCGGCCTGCTCGACCGGCTGGGCGCGCGACTGGGCGAGACGGCGGTCTATCATCTGGAGGGCCGGCCAAGCTGGCTTCCCGAACGCAGCCAGGTCCGCCGCCCGGCCGGAGAGGGTCCGCCGGCGTCCGCCCCGGCGGCGCCCGGACTGCCCGAGCGCCCCCTGTTGCTGCTTGATCCGCCCGAGCCGGTCACCGCCCTGGCCGGCCTGCCCGACGGCCCGCCGGCCCGCTTCACCTGGCGGCGGGCGACCCATCGCGTGGTCCGCGCCCAGGGGCCTGAACGGCTGTCGGCCGAATGGTGGCGTCCGGCCAGACGGGCGAAGCCGGCCCGCACCCGCGACTACTACCGCGTCGAGGACGGCGAGGGCCGCCGCTACTGGCTGTTCCGCGAGGGCCTCTACGGCCGCGAGGACCAGCTCGAACAGCTGGACGCCAACGGCGTGGCTGAACAGATCAGCTTTCCCCCGGAGTGGTGGATGCACGGGGTGTTCGCGTGACCGCCTACGCCGAGCTCGATGCGGTGAGCAATTTCTCGTTTCTGGAGGGCGGCTCGCATCCGGGGGAGATGGTCGCCCAGGCGCAGCTGCTGGGGATGAGCGCCATTGGCGTCGCCGATCGCAACACCCTGGCCGGGGTGGTGCGGGCCCACCGCGAGGCCAAACGGGCCGGGATGCGGCTGCTGGTCGGGGCGCGGCTGGTGTTCACCGACGGGACCCAGCTGATCGTCTACCCCCGCGACCGGGCCGCCTATGGCCGGCTGTGCCGCCTGCTCTCCCTGGGCAAGAGCGAGGTGCTGGGCGACGAGCATGGGGACCGGACGATCAAGGGCCAGTGCCGGCTGACCTTCGACCAGGCCCTGGCCCATGGCGAGGGACTGGTGGCCATCGCCCCGGCGCCCCGGGTCATCGATGCGACCTTCGGGGCGCGGCTGCGGCGCTGGGCGAGCGCCTGGCCGGAACGGCTGTATCTGGGGGCCAACCCCCTGTGCGACGGGCGGGACCGGGCGAGGCTTGGGCATCTGGCGCGGCTGGCCGAGGCCGCCGGGGCGCCGATGATCGCCACCAACGCCGCCCTCTATCATCACCATGGCCGCCGCCCCCTTCAGGACGTGCTGGCCTGTATCCGCGAGGGGACCACCGTCGACGCCGCCGGTTTCGCCCTGCAGGCCAATGCCGAGCGACACCTGAAGGCCCCCGCCGAGATGGCCCGGTTGTTCGCCGGTCACGAGCGGGCCCTGACCCGGGGGGCGGAGGTGGTCGCCGCCTGCACCTTCTCGCTGGACGAGCTGTCCTATCACTATCCCGGCGAGCCGGTGCCGCCCGGCAAGACCGCCCAGCAGCATCTGGCCGACCTGACCCGGGAAGGCGCGGCCTGGCGCTATCCGGACGGGGTTCCGGCGGAGGTTTCAGCGACCATCGCCAAGGAGCTGAAGCTGATCGAACAGCGGGCCTATCCCCACTACTTCCTGACCGTCCATGACGTGGTCAAATGGGCGAGGGCCCAGAACATCCTCTGTCAGGGGCGCGGTTCGGCGGCCAATTCGGTGGTCTGCTACTGTCTGGGGATCACCTCGGTCGATCCGGTCGGGCAGTCGCTGTTGTTCGAGCGCTTCATCTCCTCGGAGCGGGACGAGCCGCCGGATATCGATGTCGACTTCGAGCACGCCCGCCGCGAGGAGGTGATCCAGTATATCTACGGCCGCTATGGCCGCGACCGGGCGGCGATCTGCGCCACCGTCATCCATTACCGCCCGCGCTCGGCGATCCGCGAGGTCGGCAAGGCCCTGGGCCTCAGCGAAGACGTCACCGGATCGCTGGCCAGCACCGTCTGGGGATCCTGGGGCGAGGGGGTCGAGGACGGTCACGTCGACCGCACCGGGCTGGACCGGGAGGACCCGCGCCTGACCTTGGCCCTCAACCTGACCCGTGAGCTGATCGGCTTTCCCCGCCACCTGTCGCAGCATGTCGGCGGCTTTGTCCTGACCGAGGGGCCGCTGGTCGAACTGGTCCCGGTGGGCAATGCGGCGATGGCCGACCGCACCTTCATCGAATGGGACAAGGACGACATCGACGAGCTGAAGATCATGAAGGTCGATGTCCTGGCCCTGGGCATGCTGACCGCCATCCAGAAGGGGTTCGCCCTGATCGAGCGCCACTATGGCCAGGCCTGGGATCTGGCGAAGGTCTTCCTGCGCAAGGACATGGAGGCGCCGGTCTATGACATGCTGTGCAAGGCCGATTCCGTGGGGGTCTTCCAGGTCGAGAGCCGGGCCCAGATGGCCATGCTGCCGAGGCTGAGGCCGCGGGTCTTCTATGACCTGGTGGTCGAGGTGGCGATCGTCCGGCCGGGGCCGATCCAGGGCAATATGGTCCATCCCTATCTGGCGGCGCGGGCGGCGAAGCGCGAGGCCGAGGCGCGGGGGCTGACCTATGAGATCGACTTTCCCAAACCCGCGCCGCCGCATCATCCCGACGAGCTGAAGAACATCCTCGGCAAGACCATGGGGGTGCCGCTGTTTCAGGAACAGGCCATGCGGATCGCCATGGAGGCGGCGGAATTCACCGGCGACGAGGCCAACGGCCTGCGCCGGGCGATGGCCACCTTCCGTCACAACGGCACGATCGGAAACTATGAGGAGATGCTGGCCGGGCGGATGAAGGCGCGGGGCTATGACCCACAGTTCGCCGACGACTGCTTCAACCAGATCAAGGGCTTTGGCGAATACGGCTTTCCGGAAAGCCACGCCGCCTCCTTCGCCCTGCTGGTCTATGTCTCGGCCTGGATGAAGCGCTTCTATCCGGAGGTGTTCTGCGCCGCCCTGCTGAACAGCCAGCCGATGGGCTTCTATGCCCCGGCCCAGTTGGTCCGCGATGCGCGCGAGCACGGGGTGGAGGTGCGCCCGCCCGATATCAACGCCAGCGACTGGGACTGCACCCTGGAAGACCTCGCGCCCGGCAAGGTCCGCGCCCTGCGGCTGGGTCTGCGCCAGATCGACGGCTTCCGCTCCGCCTGGGCCGAGACCCTCAAAGAGGTCCGCGCCGCCGCCCCTTTCACCAGCCTCGACGACCTGAGACGCCGCGCCGCCCTGCCGGCCAAGGCCCTGGAGATGCTGGCCGCCGCCGATGCGCTGGGGTCGCTGGACCTGTCCCGGCGCGGCGGGCTGTGGGCGGCCAGGGGCCTGCCGCGCAGCGCGCCGCTGCCGCTGTTCGCCGGCGCCGGACTGGAAGAGGCCGATGGTCCCCCGCCCGCCGCCCTGCCCGTCCCGGCCCTGTCGGAGGAGGTTGTCGGCGATTATGAGACCCTGCGGCTGTCGCTGAAGGCCCATCCGGTCAGCTTCCTGCGCGAGCGACTGAAACGGGCCGGCGCGATCCCGGCCAGCCGGGTGGCGACCGATCCGGCGGGACGGCGCACGGCGGTGGGAGGCGTGGTGCTGGTGCGGCAGCGGCCCGGTACGGCCAGGGGCGTCTGCTTCATCACCCTGGAAGACGAGACCGGCGTCGCCAACATCGTCGTCTGGCCCAAGCTTTTCGAGACCTTTCGGCCGGTGATCATGGGCGCGCGGATGATGCTGGTGCGCGGCAAGCTGCAGCGGGCCGAAGGGGTGACCCATATGGTCGCCGAGGCGATCGAGGACTGGACGGACAGTCTGTCGGTTTTATCGGACGGGCCGCTGCGCACCGTGCCGGCGCATGGGGACGAGGCGACGAGCAGCGCCCCTGGACGGGGCGACCCGCCCCGCCATCACCATCCCCGCGATGTGCGGGTGCTGCCGAAAAGCCGCGACTTTCACTGATCGTTCCGATGGCCACTCCGGGTTGTTCTGGGCTAGAATCGCGCCAACGGAGCGCCGCCTGTGTTCACCTGCCTGAAACTTCCCCTGGCCTTTGACCCCGCGCCGCTGAGGGCTGAGGTCGAGGCCCTGCCGCCGCAGGCCTGGACCGCCCACTACAACATCCGCGACTACGACGGCGACTGGGACGGCGTCGCCCTGCGCTCGCCCGCGGGAACGGACGGCTGGCTGTTTCCCGATATGACCGGCCAGCGCCCCTATGCCGACACCCCGACCCTGGGCGGACTGACGGCCTGCGCACAGGCTCTGTCGGCCCTGCAGGCGCCCCTGCAGATGGCGCGATTGCTGAGGTTGCGGGCCGGATCAAGCATTCGCGAACACAGTGACGATGACCTATGCTTCGAACAGGGTCTGGCGCGGCTGCATGTGCCGGTGATCACCGACCAGGCCGTGATCTTCAGGCTGGATGGCGAGGTCGTGCCGATGGCGCCCGGCGACTGCTGGTACATCAACGCCAACCGGCCCCATTCGGTGGATAACCGGGCCGACATCGACCGGGTGCATCTGGTCGTCGACGTCGAGGTCAATCGGTGGCTGACCGACCTGTTCGCCGCCGCGCCGTCGGCCTGATCAGCCCAGCGCCGCCAGACGCCGCCACGCCGGGCGCGCCCATTGCTCGGCCTGATCGACGACGGACGGGTCCAGGGGGTCGGACCGGGGCCGGAAGGGATCGTCAGGCGCCTTGGCGTCCATGGCGCGGACCGCCGCCATCGCCGCCTGATCCCGGGAGCCGGCCTCGAGATTGAACAGCCCCGCGACCTGAGCAGGCTCAAGACCGACAAGGGCGTCATAGGACAGCACCCTGACCGCCGCCAAGGTGGTTGCGGCGTCTCCGGCCGCCTCGCAGAGGGCGCCCAGAAGCCGGGCCCGATACTCGCCGGTCGACCCGGCCGGCGGCTCACAGCGCCAGTCGATCAGACCCGGAACCATGTGGCGGCCCGGCATCCGCCCGTGGGACGCCAGGACTGCGAGGGGGTCGCGATGCAGGACGACGACGGGCGACCGCGGAAAGGCCTGACGGATGAACGGCAGGTCAAACAGGCTCCAGCTGTCGAACTTGAGGATCAGTCGTCCGTCGGGACCAGGCCGGGGCCTGCCCATCAGGGCGGCGGCGGCGCGAAGCGCGCGAAGCCGGGTCGGCTCATCCAGCGACGGGTCGGTGCGCCCGGCGCCGATCAGAGCCTCCAGCGGCGGCGGCTCGGAGAGGGCGACAACCCCGTCCATGGCCCCCAGCATCCGGGTCAGCAGGGTCGAGCCACAGCGGGAGATGTGGAAGATCAGTCCTGCCGGCGGCGGCGCCTCCAGCGCCTCGCCCCGTGCAATCAGCCCCTCCAGATCAAGCCACGGCCGCAACAGCCGGCCGAGGGGTCGCCAGGACCACTGCAGAAGATCATCTTCACTGAACGGCTGGGTGAAGCGTCGATCCCCGCCCCACACCAGGTCCGTCCGCCACCCCTCGGGGCCCTGGGTGATCGAGAGCGGCAGCCAGGCCCCCAGCGGCGCCTTGCCCAGGGGCAGACGAAGCGGCCGCTCGGGGCCCCTCCAGCCAAGGTCGAGCGCGAAGACCTCCGGGTCGTCGATCCGGTCAAGGCGATACAGACGGTCAGCGTCCCGCAGCAGGGCCTCGCCGGCCCGGGTCTGAGCCGGAAAGGACACCTGTTTTCGACTCCCGCCCCGGATGACACGCATGCCAGCGAATCATGCTCACCTCGCCTCCTGCAACCTCAATGGAGGCGGTGCGTTGAACACGCGCTGGAGGACTGCAATGCGCGATGTAATGTACTGGACGCTCGGCGTCCCGACTGGAATTATCCTGGCCGTGGCGATCATGAAGCTGATGGGCTGAATTCGTTGGCCCAAGGCGACAGCGCGGGCGCTGCGGGTCTTTCCAGAAAGCGAGCCAAAATGGACGTCGGGGACGCCGATATTCCGCTGAACAGGGACAATTTCCTGCGCACCCTGCTGCGCGAGTTGTCCGGAACCCTTGAGGACGTCGTCGGTGTTGAAGACGCCTCGGGCTACATCAGTGTCGTGGGCGGCGCGATCGGCAGCCAGCTTGATGACACCTACAGGGCCGCCCTTGGCGTCGACCGGCTGAACAAGACGCAGATCGGCGAGGTTCTGGTCGATCTGAAGCAGCGCATACACGGCGACTTCTATGTTCACGAGGAGCGCGAGGACCGCATCGTCTTCGCCAGCCGCAGCTGTCCGTTCGGCGAGTACGTTCTGGGCAGGCCATCCCTTTGCATGATGACCTCAAACGTCTTCGGGCGGATTGCCGCCAACAACAACGGCTATGCCCGGGTCGATATCGAGAAGGCCATTGCCCGGGGCGACGAGGGGTGTCTGGTGACGGTTTATCTGCGTCCCGGAAACGACAGCCGGGGACCGGAGTATTTTGACCAGGGCGATGACCAGACGTCGTGACGCCCGCCCTTCTCAATCTGACCCGCTCGCCGTTGCTGCTGGTTGATGGTCGTGGCGCCGTGCAGGAGGCCAATGACGCCGCCCGCCGGTTTATGGGCGGAGAGTCCGGCGTCCGCTCCGGGCTGGTTCAGGATGCGGCCCTGGCGGAGTTGCTCAAGCGGACCGGCGGCGGGTCCAACACGCTTCCGGGACGGGTCGCCATTCTGATCGACGGCCGGGTATCGACCCATACCTGTCGCGCGACGCTGATCCAGCGGTCGCCTGACATCCTGATCGCTCTGGAGATCATCGAAGCGGGCGCCAACCGGTTTTCCGAATTGAACCGCAAGATCGCCGAGCTGAATGCGGAGGTCGACGCCCGTCGCTCGACCCAGAGCCGCGCCGAGGAAACGGCCGCGACCAACCTGCTGCTGTTTCGGGAATTGCAGCACCGGGTGAAGAACCAGCTTCAGATGGTGCTGGCGATTTTCTCGGCGGCTCGCCGGGACGCCGAGCCGGCTCAAGGCGCGATCTTCGACAAGGTCGAGGGCAAGCTGAGCGCCATCTTCGAAGCCCAGAAGGCGACCTTCTACGACAGCGATATGGGACAGGTCGCCTCCCGCCGGCTTGTCGAGGGACTGGCGGAGTCGATGCGTCCGATTCTGCCCAGCGGGGTCAGCCTCCAGCAAGAGGCGGATGACTCGCTTGTGCATCAGGACCATGCCTACGCCCTGGCGCTGCTGATCAATGAGTTGCTGACCAATGCCGTCAAGTACGGCTGCCCCGGGGGCCGCGGCGAAGTGTCCCTTTCCCTGAAGGCGGAGGGATCCGATCTGGTTCTGCGCGTATCCGACGACGGGCCGGGCTTTTCGCCCGTCGCAGTCGGGTCGCGTTCAAGCGGCTTGGGACTCGTGCGGGGTCTTTGTCGTCAGATCGGGGGGCGAATGGATATACTGTCGCGGTCCGGAACCTGCGTGCAGGTGTGTTTTCCGAGGGAGGTTGGCCCACAATGACGATTTTCATGTCCACGGAACGCCCTCCGTCCGGCTCGCCGCCCATCAATCCGGATGAGCCTGTCCGGCCGGCCCGCGAGCGGCCGCTTGATGTTCTGGTCGTCGAGGACAACTGGCTGGTGGCCCTGGAAACCGAGTCGTCCCTTCAGGACGCCGGCTACAATGTGCTGAACATCGCGGTATCCGCCGAAGAGGCGGTTGAGATGTGCCGGGAGCAGCGCCCTGACTTCATTCTGATGGATATCCGTCTGGCCGGTGAGCGGGATGGTATCGACGCCGCGATCGAAGCCCGGCAGCGCTTCGATATCCCCGCCATCTTCCTGTCTGCCCATGACGACCCGACCCTCAGTCGCCGGGCGGAACCTGCCCGTCCGCTGGGCTGGCTGACCAAGCCGATCACGCCGGATCAGCTGTCCCGGCGTCTCGATCGCCTTCTGGCGTCGCGGAATTGAAGGTGTGTGGCGGACCGGGCGGCGAGACGCCCGGATTTTCCGGAACGGGACGCCCCCTGAAAGTCGATCCTGGTGGAGCCGAGCGGAATCGAACCGCTGACCTCCTCATTGCGAACGAGGCGCTCTACCAACTGAGCTACGGCCCCCTCCCAGGATGAGGGAAGGGCGGCACATACGGCGGCCTGTCGTGACCTGTCAAGCCGCCAGACGTCCGGTCGCGGTCAGCGTCATTGCCCGGCGCCATGAGCGCGGCTAGAAGCGGGGCGAGGCGCCAAGGCAACCAGGCGCAAAAGAGGATCAATTTCCATGGGCGTCGCCATTGTCTGGCTGATCAACACCGTGATCAATCTGGTCATTCTGACCATCATCATCCGGGCTATCTTCAGCTGGTTGGTGATGTTCAACGTGATCAACACCTCCAACCGCTTCGTCTTCGAGGTGCTGCGGTTCCTGGAGGCGGTGACCGATCCGATCCTGCGGCCGTTCCAGCGGTTTGTTCCCCTGCTCGGCGGTGTCGACATCAGCCCGATCGTCGCCTTTCTGGCGATCAAATTCGTGCAGATCGTCTTCAACCGTGTTCTGGCCGGTCCCCTGATCGCCCTGCTGGGCTAGAGGATGACACAGTCAGTGCTCGCGGTCCGGCTGACGCCGCGCGGCGGGGCTGACCGGATCGACGGCTGGGGCGAAGACGCGCAGGGACGTGTCTTCCTGAAAGCGCGGGTCAGCGTTCCGCCGGTCGACGGGGAGGCCAACGCCGCCCTTGAGAAGCTGCTGGCCAAGGCGCTGGGCCTGCCCCGGTCGGCCGTCAGCATCACCGGCGGCCAGACCGCCCGGGTCAAGCAGGTGACCGTCACAGGACTGGACGCCTCTGAGGTTGCCGGCAGGCTCAACGCCCGCCGGTGATTCGCCTAGCGGAAGGCGTTGCCCGGCCTCAGGCCGAGCGCCTTGAAGATCATGGCCGCCGGACAGAAGCCGGTGAAGGCCGCCTGCAGCATGTTCAGGCCGGCGAAGACGCTGAGGGCGATCCACCAGGGGTGGACGGTCAGGCTGAGGCCGACGCCAATCAGAACAATGAGGCCGGCGAAGGCCAGAACGGCGCGATCAACATTCATGGGATGCTCCTATTAGAGGTCAGGATGGCCGGATCTGATGGCCAGCGAGGGCCTGACGGGTCCAGTCGACAAGTTGCGCCGCCGAGCGGGCGCCGGCGGTGCGGGCGATTTCCCGGCCATTGAGGAACAGGAAAAGGGCGGGAATCCCGCTGACATTCAGTCGGGCGCTGGCCGCCGGCTCAGTGTCTGCGTTCAGTTTCAGAAGCCGCACCGCGGGCTCCAGGGTTTTCGCCGCCGCCGCAAAGTTCGGGGCCATCGAGACGCATGGGCCGCACCAGGGCGCCCAGACATCCAGCAGGACGGCGACGTCCTGATTCCCCTTCAGATGGCGACCGAGACCGGCGTCATCGACCTCCACCGGCGCGCCGGTGAACAGGGCCTCATGACAGCGCCCGCAACGACCCGCGGCGGGGTCCCGGTCGGCGGGCAGACGATTGGCGCCGCCGCAATGGGGACAGACGACCTGGGTCATGGATTTAGCCCTTCAATTTCCGGGCGCCGATGATGTCCAGCGCCAGCTTCTCGTAGAACGGTTCGCTCTCGCCCCGTTTCACCTTGCTGAGGAAGTATTTTTCAAACCCGACCTTGGCCAGATGCACCCATTTGCCGCTGGCGGCCCAGTTGAGGTTGCGCGGCGGAATCTGGGGCTGGGCGATGAAGGCCACGCCGCCATCGCCGAAATCGGCCAGGCAGATGGCGTTCCAGGTGGCCTCATGGGTCATCGGCTCGCCGGCGATCGCCTGTTTGAGATTGTGGGCGATCGCGGTGACCATGCTCTCGATCATGAATCCGGTCTTCGGCACCCCCACCGGAACCGGTGTCTTGCCGATCGGCGGAATGGCCACGCAGACGCCCAGCGAGAAGATGTTGGGGAAGGTCGGGTTGCATTGGTGCTTGTCGGCCAGGATAAAGCCTCGCGGATTGGTCAGGCCCTCGATCCCGCGCACCGCCTCGACGCCCCGGAAGGCCGGCAGCATCATCGAGAAGGTAAAGGGCAGGGCGTGGGCCCGGGCGACCGCGCCGTCCTCGGCGATCTCCTCGACGTGCATGGTTTCGGCCTCGACCTTCGCCACCCTGGCGTTGGTGATCCATTTGATGTGGCGCTGGCGCATTTCGCTTTCCAGCAGCCCCTTGGTGTCGCCGACCCCGTCGAGGCCAAGGTGGCCGATATAGGGCTCGGAGGTGACGAAGGTCATCGGCACCCGGTCACGGACCTTCCTGCGACGAAGCTCGGTGTCGAGGATCAGGGCGAACTCATAGGCCGGTCCAAAGCAGGACGCTCCCTGGACCGCACCGATGATCACCGGACCGGGATTGGCGGCCAGGGCGTCGAAGGCGGCGGCGGCGGTCTCGGCATGGTCGACATGACAGACCGACTGGGTGTGGCCGCCGTGCGGACCAAGCCCCTCGATCTCGTCAAAGGCCAACTCGGGGCCGGTTGCGATCACCAGATAGTCGTATGAGACGCTGGTCCCGTCATTGAGGTCCAGGCGGTTTTCCTGCGGAACGACCCGTTTGGCCCCGACGGCTGTGAAACCGATGTCCTTGCGCTTCATCACCGGCGCCAGCGGCACCTCGATGGCCTTGCGCTTGCGCCAGTGCACCGCGACCCAGGGGTTGGACGGCACAAAGTGGAAATTGTCCTCGCGGGCGACGACGGAAACGCTCGCCTTGTCGCCGACGGCGGCCTTGACCTCATAGGCGGCGATGGTCCCACCCAGGCCGGCGCCCAGAATGACGATGTGGGGTTTGTTGGTGGCTGACATCAGTGGCTCTCCCTGACCGACCGCCACTTGGTGGGCGGGTTATCTCTGGGCTTGACTGTATATGCAGATTCTCTCATATTCGCAACTATGAAAATTCAACCCGATCGCCCCGGCCTGTTCCGGCGGGGCGCCCGCCGGCTTCTGGAGATGCTGACCATGTCCAATGTTCAATTGACCGATCTGACCGCCGCTGAAGTCCAGACCGCCCTCGTCGCCGGCGAGGCTCTGCTGGTCGATGTCCGCGAGCCCCGCGAGTTCGCGGCCGAGCGCATCCATGGCGCGGTCAACTATCCGCTCACCACCTTTGACCCCAAGGCCCTGATGTCGTCCCTTGATCCGTCGCGGGTCATCCTCAGCTGTGGCTCGGGCAAGCGCTCCGGCATGGCCGCCGAGCTTTGCCAGAAGGCGGGCTTCGCGGTGAACCGGCACCTGGCCGGCGGCATCGGCGCCTGGAAGGCCGCCGGTCTGCCCGTCATCAACATCGACGCCGCGACCGGCGCCGTGCGCGATCCCGGCTGAGACCATAAGGGCGCAGGGGTATGACCATGACCGGACGCAAGACTTCAGGATTCACCGGGGCGGTCCTGACCGCCGGACTGATCGCCGTTCTAGCGGCGGGGCTGGCCGCTTGCGGGCCAAAGCCGGCAGCGCCGGCGCCGGTGTCCGCTCCGGCCGGCCAGCGGTTCACGGTCTCGCTCCGGGCCTTGGCCGAGATGAAGCCGGTGGCCGGGGAGATCACCACCCGCGACACCGCCGAGGCCCGCGCCCGGATCGGCGGCACCCTGACGCGTCTGCTGGTCCGCGAAGGGGCGGTCGTGCGGGCCGGTCAAACGATCGGCATGGTCACCGACGCCCGGCTGGGACTGGAAACCTCGGCCTATGACGCCCTGGTCAGCGCCGCCTCCGGCGAGGCCGTGCGGGCCGAGGCCGACCTCAAACGCACCCGCGAACTCTATGACAAGGGCATCTACGCCAAGGCCCGACTGGACCAGGTCGAGGCCGCCGCCAGGGCCGCCCGGGGCAATCTGGAGGCCGCCCGGGCCCGGCGCGGGGCCAGCGCCGAGGTCGGAGCCCAGGGGGTGATCATCGCCCCCGCCGCCGGCACGGTGCTGAAGGCCGATGTGCCGCTCGGCTCGGTGGTGACGCCGGGACAATCGGTCGCCACCATCACCTCGGGACCAGTTCTGGTGCGCATCACCCTGCCGGAAGGGCAGGCCAGGGCCCTCAGGGTCGGCGGAACGGTCAGGCTGTGGCCGGAAGGGCCCGGCGGGCCTGAACAGTCAGGGACCATCAGTCAGGTCTATCCGGCGATCGAATCCGGCCTGGTCGTCGCCGACGTCAGTGTTCCCGGAATGTCGGCCGACCTGATCGGCCGGCGGATCAGCGCCAGCGTCCAGGTTGGCGAACGCCAGGGCCTGGTCATTCCGCGCCGCTATCTGACCACCCGTTTCGGCATCGACTATGTGCGGCTGATCGGTCGCGACGGTTCGGCTGTCGATTCGCCGATCCAGACGGCGCCCGGTCCGGCTGCTGACATGGTCGAGGTGCTCTCGGGCCTGAATGTCGGCGACAGCCTGGCCCTGCCGGAGGCTGCACAGTGAAACTGGGCCTTTCCGGCCGCCTCACCGCGGCGACCATCCGCTCTCCCCTGACGCCCCTGTTCCTGTTGGCGGCGATCGCCATGGGTCTGTTGGCCCTGGTCAGCATTCCTCGCGAAGAGGAACCGCAGATCAGCGTGCCGCTGGTGGACATCAGTGTCGCCGCCCCCGGTCTGGCCGCGCCTGACGCCGCCGAACTGGTCGGCAAGCCGCTGGAGGTGATCGTCAAATCGATCCCCGACGTCGATCACGTCTACAGCTTTATCGAGGACGATCAGGTGCTGGTCGTCGCCCGGTTCAAGGTCGGCTCCGACCCGGACGACGCCGTCGTCAGGGTTCATGAGAAGATCCGCGCCAACATGGACCGCATTCCCGAGGGTGTTCCCGAACCCCTGGTCCAGGCCCGGGGCATCACCGATGTGCCGATCATGGTGCTCACCCTGTCGCCGGACCCCGGCCAGGCCGGACGCTGGGACGAGGCGACGCTTCGATCGGTGGCCGAACAGATGCAGATCGAGGTCGCCAAGGTCGATGATGTCGGCCTGACCTTTGTCGTTGGCGGTCAGCCGGAAGAAATCCGCATCCAGCCTGACCCCGCCCGCATGGCGGTGCACGGCGTGTCGCTGGGCGCCCTGATGGACGCTGTCCGTCAGGCCAACCGCGCCTTTCCGGTCGGTGACCTGCGGCAGGGCGGCGGAGCCACCTCGGTCATCGCCGGTCAGACCCTGACCTCGACGACCGATATCGGGCTGCTGACCGTCACCAGCCTGACCGGTGAACCGGTCGCGGTGCGCGACGTCGCCGACATCATCCGCGGCCCGGCCCAGCAGCAATCCCAGGTCTGGCGCTGGTCGCGGCAGGAGAGCGGATCGTGGGGCCAGGCGCCCGCCGTCAGCCTGGCCATCGCCAAGCGTCCGGGCGCCAACGCCGTCACCGTCTCCCATGCCATCCATCAGCGGGTCGAAAGCCTGAAGGGACGCCTTGTCCCGGCCGGGCTGACGGTCGCGGTGACCCGTGATTACGGCGAGACGGCCAACGAAAAAGCCAATGAACTGTTGTTCCACCTGGGGCTGGCGACCTTCTCGATCGTCGTGCTGATCGGCTTCGCCATCGGCTGGCGGGAGGCGGGCGTCACCGCCGTGGTCATTCCCACCACCATTCTGCTGACTCTCTTCGCCTCCAATCTGATGGGCTACACCATCAACCGGGTCAGCCTGTTCGCCCTGATCTTCTCCATCGGCATCCTCGTCGACGACGCCATTGTGGTGATCGAGAACATCGCCCGTCACTGGGGCATGAAGGACGACCGGCCGCGCCTGCAGGCCGCCATCGAAGCCGTGGCCGAAGTCGGCAACCCGACCATTGTCGCCACCCTGACGGTGGTCGCCGCCCTGTTGCCGATGCTGTTCGTGTCCGGCCTGATGGGCCCCTATATGGCCCCCATCCCGGTCAATGCCTCTGCCGCGATGGTGTTCAGCTTCTTTGTCGCCATGGTCCTCGCGCCCTGGCTGATGGTGCGTTTCGCCCGCAAGGCCGTGGCCGGCGAGGGCGGCGGGCATCACGACAGTGAAGGCCGGCTCGGACCGGTCTATCGCGCCGTCGCCGGCCGGGTGATCGCCACCCGCCGCAGCGCTTGGATCTTCCTGATCGCCGTGGGTCTGGCCACGCTTCTGGCCATGGCCATGTTCGCCACCAAGGGCGTGACGGTGAAGCTGCTGCCCTTCGACAACAAATCCGAACTTCAGGTGGTGATGGATCTGCCCGAGGGCGCCTCGCTCGAGGCGACGGGCCGCGCCCTGCAGGACGCCGCCGCGGTGGCCCGCACCCTGCCCGAGGTCGTCGCCGTCGACGGCTACGCCGGGGCCGCCTCGCCGTTCAATTTCAACGGTCTGGTCCGCCACTACTATCTGCGCCGCCGGCCCGAGCAGGGGGACCTCTCGGTCACCCTGACGCCCAAGGGCGACCGCAGCCGGGCCAGCCATGCTGTCGCGCTCGACCTGCGTCGCCGGCTGGCGGACCTGAAGCTGCCCGCCGGCTCGACGGTGAAGGTGGTCGAGGCCCCGCCCGGACCGCCGGTTCTGGCCACCCTGCTGGCCGAGGTCTACGGCCCGACGCCGGAAGCCCGGCGCAAGACGGCCGAAAAGCTGAAAACCCTCTTCGCCGGGGTCCCCTATATCGTCGACATCGACGACAGCTATGGAACGCCCCGCCCCCGCTTGCGGTTGACCCCGAACAGGCCCCAGCTTGAGCGGTTCGGCGCCTCCGAACGCGAGGTGCTCGATTCCATCGGCGCGGTCATGGGCGGCGAGGTGGTCGGCTACGCCCATCGCGGCCAGGGCCGGGACCCAACCCCGATCACCGTCACTCTGCCGCAGTCCGGCCGGACCTGGGATGAAACCCTGGCCTCGACCCCGGTCGCCGTCGGCGGCGCGGCCGGCAATCGCCGCCTCGTCTCTCTGGGCGAGCTGGCCACAGCCACTCAGGAAGACGGCTCGACGGTCATCTATCGCCGCGATGGCCGGGACGTCGACATGGTGCTGGCCGAACTGGCCGGACAGTACGAAGCCCCGATCTACGGCATGCTGGCCATCAACAAGGCCATCGCCAAGGCCGACTGGGGCGATCTGCAGCAGCCTGAAGTGCGGCTGAACGGCCAGCCCGATGATGAATCCCACACCACGGTGCTCTGGGACGGCGAGTGGGAGATCACCTGGGTCACCTTCCGCGACATGGGGGCCGCCTTCGGGGTCGCCCTGCTGGGCATCTATGTGCTGGTCGTGGCCCAGTTCAAAAGCTTCCGCCTGCCGCTGGTCATCCTGACGCCCGTGCCCCTGACCCTGGTCGGAATCGTCATCGGCCACATGTTGTTCGGAGCGCCGTTCACCGCCACCTCAATGATCGGCTTCATCGCCCTGGCCGGGATCATCGTCCGAAACTCCATCCTGCTGGTCGACTTCATCCGTCACAGCAGCGGCGACGGGCGGCCTCTGCGCGAGGTCTTGCTGGAGGCGGGCGCCATCCGCTTCAAGCCGATCCTTCTGACCGCTCTGGCGGCGATGATCGGGGCCGGCGTGATCCTGTTCGACCCGATCTTCCAGGGCCTGGCCATCTCCCTGTTGTTCGGCCTGGCGTCATCGACCCTGCTGACCGTGCTGGTCATCCCGGCCATCTATGTGGTGCTGCGGGATGATCAGCGGAGGAGCGGCCGGTCCGGCGAGGAGGCCGGGACCGCGTGACCCGTCCGCCTTCGCCCGCGGCCCTCCGTCGGCTTGAGTCCAGCGCTGGACAGGCCGCGCGAATGATGAAGCTGCTGGCCAATGAGCAGCGGCTGCGGATTCTCTGCCGGCTGGCCGACACCGAGGCTTCGGCTGGCGATCTGGCGCGGCATGCCGGACTGGCGCAGTCGGCGGCGTCGCAGCATCTGGCGCGGATGCGGTCGGAGGGTCTGGTGACCACCCGTCGGGAAGGGCAGACCATCCACTACCGGCTGGCGGCCAGGGAAGCGGCGGCCATGGTTCAGGCCCTGTGCGGCATTTTCGGTCCCGAAGGCGGTCACGACCCCGCCGACCGGCCTGCCGGGGATTGTGATGGCGCGGGAAGTGGATGATTGCCGCGCGGCGAAGTTATCCTATATGCGAACCTATGCAGAAAGTTGCCGATCCCGCTGTCAGCGTTCCGTCCACGTCCGAACTCGCCGACCTTGAGGCCAGCGCCCATGCGGCGGCGCGGCTGATGAAGCTGCTCGCCAGCGAGCAACGGTTGATTCTGCTTTGTCGCCTTGCGGACGGAGAATGTTCCGTCGGCGAGTTGGCCGACCACGTCGGCCTCGCCCAGTCGGCCGCGTCCCAGCACCTGGCCAAGCTCCGGGCCGAGCGTCTGGTCGCCACTCGCCGCGATGGCCAGACCATCTACTACCGGCTGATTGATCCGGCGGCGATCAAGGTGATCGACACGCTCTGCTCCATCTATCGCTAGATCAGATCAGCCGCTGACCGCTCTCCAGGCGACATAGGCGGCGACGGTCAGCACCAGTCCGGCGAACAGACGACGCGAGAGCAGGGCGCGGCTTTCCAGGGCTCTTGCCCCCTTAAGTCCCAGCCAGCCGCCGACGATCCCGCCAAGGATAAACAGCCCGGCCACCGGCCAGTTGACCAGTCCGGAGGCGGCGTAGTTGGCCGAGGTCGCGGCCCCGAACAGGGCGACCGAGAACAGCGAGGACGCGGCGGCGTTGGCCAGGGTCATGCCGGTGGCGGCCATCAGCCCGGGAACGATCAGGAATCCGCCGCCGATGCCGAAAAAGCCCGCCGCCAGGCCGGTGAGAAGGCCCAGCGGGGCCAGCTTCAGGGTCAACTTCCAGTCGATGTGCACCGTCGGGTCTCCCACGTTGCGCGGGCGGCGCAGCATCGACAGGGCGATGGCGGCCATGGCCAGGGCGAAGAACAGCAGCAGCCTCTGACCATCAATCTGTTTGGCGATGGTCGAACCGGCGAGGGATCCGAGCAGGCCGGCGGCGCCGAAGACCAGGGCGCAAGGCCATTTCACCCGTCCGCTGCGCGCGTGGCCGGCGAGGTTGATCAGGGCGTTGACCGCCACCGCCGCCGCCGAGGTGCCGATGGCGATGTGAGGATCCCTGATCCCGACCACATAGAGCAGCAGGGGCGTCGCCAGAACCGAGCCGCCGCCGCCGAACAGGGCCAACAGAAGGCCGACCAGCGCGCCGCTGGCCACGGCCAGCGACATCGAGACCAGGGTCATGTCCATGGATCAAACCTCTGTTGACGGTCCCGGGCGAACACCAGGGCGGCCCCTTTATATTCGCACTTGTTAAATTAGCAATGTTGAATATATAAGGGCGTAACAGGAGTTTCTCATGCCCGTATCGCATCAGGCTTTCTTTCACGCCGCCACCTCGACCGTCAGCTATCTTGTCTGGGATGAAGCCACCCGGGAAGCGGCGATCATCGATCCCGTGCTCGATTACGACCCCAGGTCGGCGACGATCTCGACGGCCTCCGCCGACGAGATCCTGTCCGCTGTCCGCGATCGCAATCTCACCCTGCGCTATCTGCTGGAAACCCATGCCCACGCCGATCACCTGTCCGCCAGCCACTACCTGCGAGGCCTGACCGGCGCGCCGGTGGTGATCGGCGAGATGATCACCGAGGTCCAGAGCCACTTCGGCGCCCTGTTCGAGGCTGAAGACGTCATCCCCGACGGCTCGGCCTTTGACCGGCTTGTCGCCGACGGCGAGACCCTGGCGCTGGGCCAATCGACCATCGGGGTGATGCACACTCCCGGCCACACCGCCGCCTGCGTCACCTATCTGATCGGCGACGGAGCCTATGTCGGCGACACCCTGTTCATGCCGGATTACGGCACCGCCCGGACCGACTTTCCCGGCGGTGACGCCGCGACCCTCTATGCCTCGATCCGCAAGATCCTGAACCTGCCGGCGCACACCCGCATCTTCGTCGGTCACGACTATCTGCCGGAGGGTCGATCGACCTACGCTTGGGAAACCAGCGTGGCGCAGCAGCGGGCTGAAAACCTGCATGTGCATGATGGCGTCAGCGCGGATGCCTTTGTGGCGCTGCGCGAGGCTCGCGACGCGACGCTGGCGCCGCCGGTGCTCATACTTCCGTCCCTGCAGATCAACATCCGGGCCGGCGCCCTGCCCCCGCCGACCGACAAGGGCGGCGTCTTCCTGAGCTTGCCCGTGACCGCTCCGGCCGGAATGGCCTGATCCCCGGACCGCCCGGATTTGCCACCGAACGCCGGTCTATGCTGAAGTTCCCCCGTTCATGGAGGGGGAACTCATGGCCACACCGATCAGCAGGACCACCTTTGGCGCGGCGGTTCGTCGACGTAGCGGCTCGGTCATCAAGTTCGGCTTCTGGACCAGCGTCATCGTCCTGGCCGTCCTGCTCGGGCCCTGGGAAGCGCTCTTCGAGGAGAACGGCGCGCCGCCGCTCTTGATCAAGGGGATGGACGCCTTTTCAGAAGGCCGGTTCTCGGCCGGCTGGTGGGTGGTCTCGATTCTCTTCCTGATTCCGGCCTTCTGCGGCGTCTATATGCTGCTGCGCGGCGTCACCGGCCTGATCAATCCCAGATCCAGCAGCGTCTACCGCCTGCTCGGCGAGATCGGCGATCCGGAGGCCATCCTTGGGCACTTCGAGGCTGAAGCCGCGACGCCGCTGGTCTCGAATGACAAGCCGCGCGTGGTCGCGACGCCAGGCTGGCTGATGGTCCAGGACTCGATCAACATGTCCCTGATCCCCACCGAAGACATCGTCTGGGTCCACGGCGCCGAGGACCAGACCGGCGACGTGGTCGGCGGCGTCTTCAAGATGGCCGGGGTGATCAACGCCCGGCAGCAGCGGCTTAACGCCCTGCTCAAGGACATGGACCTTGTCGTCTACCGCAAGTCGACGAAGGACTCGCTCAAACTGACCGTCAACAACGCCATCAATCCGCTGCTGCAGTACTTTCTGACCTTCCATCCGGGGGTCATTGTCGGCCATTCCAGCGCCCTGCAATCGGCCTGGGAGAGCGATCCGGCCCACTTCATCGCCACAGCCGTCCGCCCCGCCGAGGCCGCCGCCGTCGCCCCGTCAGACGATGTGGCGGGCATCTTCGAGACCATGGAGCAGGTGATGAGCGTCGGCGAGACGCTGGGATCGAAGGAAGATTGAGCGCCGGACCCGGCGAAGGCTCATCAGGTTGGCAGGATGGGGAGGTGGCGGCGCCCAGATGACTCGAACACCTGACCTACGCATTACGAAGGCCAGAGAACGTGCTGTAGAAAATTCAATGTTACCAATCGCTTAAGAGCAATCCAGACGCGACGCGGCGGCAACACCCAGACTCTTCCCAAACGAGTGAGGCGGCACATTCAACAGTTTCCCAGTTTATGTGCGTTCGCGTGGGAAACACGTGAGAATCGACCTGCGTTAAACCTCATCAATCGGCAATTTTCGCCACTCATCGGCCAAGGTCCAACTTCCATTGTCCAGGAGATGCCAGTCGTTCCAACCGTTCCGACTTGTCTTGGTGACCGCCCGTGAGGCTGCCGAGAACGAGCTATAGCTGCCGTCGAACCCTTCGATCCGAAGGCAGCGGTCCTCGATACGGCCGGCATAGGTTTTGCCCCCATACACAAACCTGCAGGCCGTGCCGTCTGCCGGAAGACCAGTTCGCCGGGCGACTAGGTCTGCCCAGGCCGGAGAAATCATGCTGATGCCTTCCTGACGGTCAGGAGCCTGCCATATGCCCCGTGCGGTCATGAACAGTGCCGCGCCCCGCTCTACGATCTCATCTTCAGACCATCCATCGTAACCGTTCAGATCCCTGTTGAGGGCCAAGCTGGAGTGGGACCGGACCGCAGGCATCTTGATCGAGTATGGGCCATTGGAAACGGAGGTGTTCAAAGAACCGGTCAGCAGCGTCAGGTTGCCCAGCTTGTTGATCGCTCCATCACGCTCCATCTCGCGGGTAAGGCGGTCGGGGTCGAAATCGTCCAAGTGTGCTACATCAGCGATCGTCCAATGAGCGCGCCACTGCTGCGGCATGATATGCTCAATGGTCAGCGCCGACTTGATCTCAATCTCTTCGTTTAGGGCAGAGCGTTTTGCGCGCTCGATGCCTTCGAAAAGGAAGCGAAGCCTAGGCTGGCGCGCACCCTTATACTGGTCTCGACCCAGCCAACCTTGCCGCCACTCAACGTCGTCCGGCCATCGCTCGGTCTCAGCTTGCCGCGTAGAGAGGTATGCGATGAGAGCATCGATCTGATTGCCGGACGATGCCCGAAGACGGTCTATGATTCCGACAAAAAAGCGGTTGTAGCCCTTCGTGGTCAGGCCGCAGATGTCACGACGAAGGATGTAGCTTTCGAGAACCGATAGGCCCCGGGCGAGTTCGCTCTCGCTTTCAGCGTTTGTCGCCAAGTAGACGACCAGCGGCATGGCCGTGGACACATCGAAGGCGTTTGCAAAGCGTCCAAAGTCGCCAAGAGAATCGCCATTGGACTGCTCAAACAGCCGCCTCTCAACCGCAGCCGTTGCCGAGATCGACTCCAGTTCTGCCGCAACCGTTTGGAAGGGTGATTTGTCCAGAATCCAACGACGATAACTTTCGAACAGACTTTCGACCGACACCAGATTGCCGACATGCATCGATAGATGGTCGGTCAGCATCCAGTCCAAGCGTGGCCGGAACTGTCGTCCTCGAGATTCCGTCTGGCTCCAGAAGGCTCGGTCCAAGGGAAGCCAATGCCTCTCGTAGAGCTTATCTACAATCAACGACCCATCGTTCTGGCCAAGTCCCTTTGCCCGCTGGAAAATGAAGTTGCGCATCAGGTCGCCGGGAGTCAGCTCGACGCCCCGACTATTGAGTGTCTCAAAGATCGTCTGGGGGTCATCTCCCCCTTCAAGCTCGATCGAAACGATCGCGAGTCCTTCCTTCAGGGCCTCGAATAACTGTTCGAGGCGGAACTCGTCATAGATGCCATCCTGTTCAACGTGTTCTTCGATCTGTGCTTTGAAGTAGGCGTGAGCTGCTACAGCTCGACGGATATAACCGTCCTCGTCCAGCGGTCGCGGCGCGATAGCGTCCAGGTCTGCTTCAGGATCGACTGTTGCAACAAAGGCTCTACGGTCGGTCAGAGAGGGCCACAGTTTGAAGCGTTCGACCTCTGGACTCTGCATAACTCCGTCGTTGAGAAGATACTTTTGAAGTTCATCTGCGTACCTGGATTCGTTCGCGGCGGCGACATCTCTGAGGGCCGTGAGGAGCAGCTGAAAAGTAGTCAACCTTTGCTGCCCGTCGATGACTTCGAAGGCTTGAACCTCTTTGCCGAAGGTCTTTATCTGGGCGATCACGATCGCGCCCATGAAATGTGGGGCCAACGACGCCCGATCAGTTGAAAGGCGGCTTACCGCCCGCTCGATATCTTCCCAAAGGAGTTGAAGCTGAGGCTCACGCTTCCATGCGTACTGCCGCTGATAGAGCGGAATGAGGTAGCGCTTCTTGCCGTCGAAAAGCTCAATGATCGATCGTGTGTAAGGCTTCATCAGCCCCCCCCTTGTACGCGGCCAATCCGCACACCGTCGGCAGACCAGCACATCATGACTACTTCCCGTTGAGCGGGCGGGGAAGCGAATTCAGCAAGAAATAGGGAAGCGCGCCCACCTCAGCGCCAGACGAATCCAGCGAGAGGCGAGGGCTAAGGGTTGGGCAATTTTTTGTATCGCCGCTCCGGCTTCCAGCCTTCAACGGGGCGTCATTGGCACGGTGGGAGTGTCTCCGAGTCGATTGGAAGCTGTTGTGACCCAGCACCTTGCCTACCGCGAAGAGGTCGACGCCGTTGTTCACCATGAATGTCGCTGCAGAGTGCCGAAGGTCGTGGATGCGCAGACCCGTCAGCCTCGCTACGCGTCGCCCTCTGCCAGCCGCTCTTGATCGATACGAATGGCTTGAGGGTGTCCGGGTTGCGAACTAGCCAAGGGCAATCCTTAAAGCGGGGCAGCACCTCCACAACAGCGGGCGCCGGGGTGGAGAGCGGGACATGCCAGCTTTGCTTGTCGGGATGAGCCAGGCCCTCCGATTAAGGTCAACGTGCTCCCAGCGCGCGTCCATCAGTTCGCGCACTCGGGCTTGGTGACGGTGAGGCTGCTTCGATAGCGATCGCAGTGAGCCGCCAACTTCAGCTTGGGTTAGGTGAGAAGAAGGCAAACCGCACAATTCGCGAGGGGTTCAGCTCGATCCCGATGTTCCGCTCAACGGACTTGTTGAGCCCCCTCTGTAGCCCAGGGACTCGGGTACGCTACCGCGTCTGATTATTACGAGCGTGCAGTTAAGTACGGACGGAGGCACATTGCTCTGAGTTCAGCAGCTTAGCACTACCGCTGAAAGGTGGTTTTGAAAGCCATACCCAGTGGGGACCCATTCGGCGACTAAGGTTTGAGGCCTTTCGGCAGCTTCAAACTCGATGTCCTCTCGGAAGAGATGGTGCCGCCTAGGTGACTCGAACACCTGACCTACGCATTACGAATGCGCCGCTCTACCAGCTGAGCTAAGGCGGCCCGGGGACTCTCAAGGTCCGGGTCGGGCGCTATTTAGCCGGGCGCGGGCCGGTTGCCAAG
>Ga0209066_10001187_pt1 | contig 35394 bp, 30 predicted proteins | sample All_14_2_FD_187198 | JGI IMG/M metagenome (GOLD analysis project Ga0209066, IMG submission 187198) | Freshwater microbial communities in response to fracking from Pennsylvania, USA - Allegheny Zone_MetaG_DW_15 (SPAdes) (version 2) ... | reverse complement strand
CCGGCCGCACGATCCGCTTCACCTGCGTCAGCGGTGATATCCGCGCCTGCGAGGGCTCCTGGACGCTTGCGCCGATCAAGGGCGGAACCGCCACCCGCGTCACCTACGAGATGTGGGCCGCCGCCCCCTTCGCCGTGCCTGTTTCCGTCCTCAGCGGCCTGATGCGCCGCGACGTTCCGGACGCGTTGCGCGCTCTGCGTCGCGAATGCCTGGACGCCGGATGACGGGCGTTCAGTCTGATGCGCCCGACGGGCTGTGGCTGTTCGACGGCGTCTGTAATCTCTGCTCGGGCTCGGTCGCCACCGTCCTGAAGCTGGACCCCGAAGGCGTCATCCGTTTCACGCCGATACAGTCGCCCTATGGCCGCCAGCTGGCCGCCGCCCATGGGATTGATCCCGAAAATCCGGCCAGCTTCCTGTTCCTCGACGGCGGGCGCGCACTGGAGAAGACCGCCGCCATCGGCGCCCTGCTGCGGCGACTGCAGGCCCCCTGGCGCTGGCTTGCGATTATCGACCGCCTGCCCCGGGGTCCCGCAGACGCCGCCTATGACTGGCTCGCCGCCAACCGCTACCGACTGATGGGCAAGAAGGCGGCCTGCATGGTTCCTTCGCCTACCGACCGCACGCGGTTCATCCTTGATCCGCCCGCGAGATAAACACCCCCACTTCATGACAGGACGGTAAGGTTTCGGCTTGGCGGGGCGATGCTAGGGTCGCGGCAACCGCGTTTGCTGGAGCTCTCCGAATGATCCGTCCCGTCGCCAAGGCCGCCCTTGTGGCGCTGGCCCTCTCGACCACCGCCCTGTCGCCCATGGCCTTCGCCGCCCAGAGCACGGCCAGCGCGCCGTCGATCAGCGTGCCGCCCATCGTCTACAAGGAGCGGGTGCTGGCCAATGGCCTGAAGGTGTTCACGGCCCGCGACACCACCACGCCAAACGTGACGGTGCAGGTCTGGTACGGCGTCGGCTCCAAGGACGATCCCGAAGGCCGTTCGGGCTTTGCCCACCTGTTTGAACACCTGATGTTCAAGGCCACGCGCAACATGCCCAACGAGACCCTCGACCGGCTGACCGAGGACGTGGGCGGCTTCAACAACGCCTCCACCTATGACGACTTCACCAACTATTACGAGGTGGTGCCGGCCAACCATCTGGAGCGCCTTCTATGGGCCGAGGCCGACCGCCTGGGCTCGCTGGTCATCGACGAGGCGGTCTTCGCCTCCGAGCGCGACGTCGTGAAGGAAGAACTGCGCCAGCGCGTCCTGGCCGACCCCTATGGCCGCCTGTTCGCGCTCTATGTGCCGCAGCAGTCGTTCACGGCCCACCCTTACAAGCGCCCGGGCATCGGCTCGATCGAGGAGCTGGACGCGGCCACGGTCGATGACGTGCGCGCCTTCCACGCCACCTACTACCGCCCCGACAACGCCGCCCTGATCGTGGCCGGCAATTTCGACGAGGCCCAGCTGCAGGCCCTGGTCGACAAATATTTCGCGCCGCTGAAGACCCCGGCCGCGCCCCTGCCCAAGGTCACCGTGGTCGAGCCGCCCCGCACCGGCCCCAAGACCGTCAACACCTATGGCCCCAACGTACCGCTGCCGGCGGTGGCGATCACCTGGCTGGCTCCGGCCTCGGCTGACAAGGACACCCCGGCCCTGGCCGTGCTGGACGCCATCCTGTCGGCCGGCAAGTCGTCGCGCCTGTACGACACCCTGGTCTATGACCAGCAGATCGCCCAGACGGTGTTCTCCTCGGGTCCGACCAACGCCCAGCCGGGCCTGTTCTATGTCGGCGCCGTGATGGCCGGGGGCAAGACGGCGCAGCAGGGTGAGGCCGCCCTGCTGGCCCAGGTGGCCCGCCTGCGCGACGCTCCGCCCTCCGAAGCTGAACTGGCCGAGGCCAAGACCGGCCTGCTGGCCGACGCCGTGCGTCGCCGCGAGGAGATCGACGGCCGCGCCTTCGCCATCGGCTATGCCCTGCTGACCGACGGCGACGCCGCCCGCGCCAACACCAACCTGGCCGACCTGCAGGCGGTGACCGCCGCCGACGTCCAGCGGGTCGCGAAGAAATGGCTGGCCGATGACCGTCGCACCTCGATCCGCTATCTGCCGGAATCGGCCCGCCCGGCCGGCGAGACGGACAACACCCCCGTTCCACCCAAGGTGGCCTCGGTGAAATTCGACGGCGCCATCACCACCCTGGCCCCCGAGGCCGAGCGCCAGAAGATCCCGGCCGTCGCGGCGCCGATCGCCGCCGTCTTGCCCTCGCCGGTCGAGAAGACCCTGGCCAACGGCCTGCGGGTGATCGTGGCCAAGTCCAGCGACCTGCCGCTGATCACCGCCGACCTGACCGTGCGTGGCGGCGCCAGTTCCGATCCAGCCGGCCTGGCAGGGGCCTCTAGCCTGACCGCCGACCTGCTGACCGAGGGCACAAAGACCCGCGGCGCGGCGGATATCGCCCGCCAGACCGAAGCGCTGGGCGCCAATCTCGCGGCCGGTTCGGGCTGGGAGGCCTCGTCCCTGACCCTCAGCGTCATCGCCGACAAGGCCGCCCCGGCCATGGCGATCATGGCCGACGTCGCCCAGAACCCGGTCTTCAAGGCCGAGGAGCTGGACCGCGTTCGCGCCGAAACCCTGGATGGCCTGTCAGTGGCCTATCAGCGCCCCGGCAGCCTGGCGGCCTACGCCGTCGCCCCGGTGCTGTATGCGGGCTCTGCCTACGGACATGTGGCCGGCGGTACGCCGGGCTCGCTGCCGAAGATCAAGCGCGAGGATCTGGTCAAACTGCATTCAGCAGCCTGGCGTCCGGACAACGCCGTGCTGGTCCTGACCGGCAATCTGTCGCCAGACGCCGGCTTCGCGCTGGCCGAGACCGCTTTCGGCGGCTGGAGAAAGCCCTCCACCCCGCCGCCGGCCCCGCCGGCCGCCCCGACGGGCTACAAGCCCCGCAATGTGGTCATTGACCTGCCCGGCACAGGGCAAGCGGCCGTGACCCTGGCCAAGCCCGCCATCACCCGCGCCGACCCCAACTACTATTCGGGCCTGGTGACCAATGCGGTGCTGGGCGTGGGCTATTCCTCGCGTCTGAACCAGGAAATCCGCATCAAGCGCGGCCTGTCCTATGGCGCCGGCTCCAGCCTGACGCCCCAGGGCCAGTTCGGCAGCTTCTTGGCCCGGGTGCAGACCAAGAACGAGTCCGCCGGTCAGGTGGTCAGCCTGGTTCAGGCCGAACTGACCCGTCTGGCCGCCGAGCCCGCCTCGGCCAGCGAGCTGACGGCTCGCAAATCGGTGCTGGTCGGCGGCTTCGGCCGCGATCTCGGCACCTCGGAAGGTCTGGCCGACATCCTGGGCAACCTGGCGGTTTATGGCGCGCCGCTGAACGAGATCCAGAGCTATGCGAGCAAGGTCGAGGCCGTCAGCGCCAGCGACGTCCAGGCCTTCGCCAAGGCCATGATGGATCCCGCCCAGACCAGCATCATCGTCGCCGGCGACCTCAAGGCGATGGGCGACACCCTGCCCGCCGCCGTGCCGAACGCCACGGTGATCCCGGCCGCCGGGCTGGACCTCGACAGCCCGACCCTGACCCGCGGCAAGTAGCGATAGGCGGTTTGGAGGGGCGCCACTGGCCCCCTCCTGGCTGCTCCGCAGCCACCTTCCCCCTACGGGGGAGGAGCGCGTCAGCGCGGAGGGGGCAAGTGCGTTGGCCTAAGCCTTGGGCTTCGCCAGCAGGTCGCGGATCTCCATCAGCAGCGCTTCCTGGGCCGTCGGCGCGGCTGGCGCTTCCGGCGCGGGCTCGGCCGCGTCGGCGCGGCGGATGCCGTTGACGACCTTGACCAGCAGGAAGACCACGGCCGCCACGATCAGGAACTGGATCAGGGTGTTGATGAAGGCCCCGTACTGAACGGCGACCTTCTCGATGGCCTCGGTCGCAGGATCCTCGGGCTTAAGAACCCATTCCAGCTTGGAGAAATCCAGGCCGCCGGTCAGCAGGCCGATCGGCGGCATGACCACCTGATCGACCAGGCTCTTGACGATGCCGTTGAAGGCCGCGCCGATGATCACACCCACGGCGAGATCGATGACGTTGCCGCGCGAGATGAACTCGCGAAATTCCTTGATGACGCTCATGACCGGGACTCGCCGATTAGTCTTGCGGGAAGCCGCGAAGCTGAAGGCGTTCGGCCTGGGAGGTCAAGGCTGAGGGCGGGTCAAGTTACTCGTCGGCGTTGAGCCGGGCCCGCAGTTCCTTGCCGCTCTTGAAAAACGGCACGTGCTTGGCGCGAACATCCACGGTCTCGCCGGTGCGGGGATTGCGACCCGAGCGCGCCGGGCGCGAACGGACCGACAGGGCCCCAAAGCCCCGAAGCTCGACGCGACCGCCGCCTTCCAGGGCGCCGATCATACGCTCCAGGATGACGCTGACAACGCGCTCGACGTCTTTCTGCGTCAGGTGCGGATTTTCATTCGCGAGCCTGGCGATGAGTTCAGACTTGATCATCGATATCCCCGGCGCCGGAGGGAGGAACTGGCGCGACCGGACCTTTGCCCAAGGGTGGTTGAGTCTTCAAGAGCCTGCGTGCGATTCTCATCCCGCTCCCAGCTCAAGACTCCTGATAGGCACGCAAAAACACTGCGCCATATCGGGCCGTCGAGGCATTTCCTCTCGGGAATGGCCGATTGCTGGGGCTTATCTGCGACCAATGGAGCCATGGCCGGTCGAAAGCACCGCAGGGCAACAAACCTGCCCCTTGCTTCCGATCTCGACAGGCATGCGCCGTCAAGGTGAGCGCTGTCTTTACCAAATGCGTCCCTGGCCAAGCACTTAGCTAGGTAATGCGTCGCTTGAGGTTTGTGTGGGCTCAAAGAAAAGCGGCGGCCGGATTGCTCCGGCCGCCGCTGACTTCAGTCCCGATATAAGGGCGGAAGACTATTCCTTCGGGGTAGCCCGCTCGCGCAGGGCGGCGCCCAGAATGTCGCCCAGCGAAGCGCCGGAGTCCGACGAGCCGAACTGCTCGATGGCTTCCTTTTCTTCGGCCATTTCCAGCGATTTGATCGACATCGAAACGCGGCGAGCCGCCTTGTCGATGTTGGTGATCTGAGCGTCGACGCGGTCACCCACGGCGAAGCGCTCGGGGCGCTGTTCCTGACGGTCGCGCGACAGGTCCGACTTGCGGATGAACGCGGTCATCAGGGCGTCGTCTTCGCCGAAGCGAACTTCGATGCCGCCGGTGGTGACTTCGGTCACGGTCACGGTCACGGTCTGGTTCTTGCGATAGGTGTCGCCCGACATCGGATCGCCGCCCAGCTGCTTGATGCCCAGCGAGATGCGTTCCTTCTCGACGTCAACGTCGAGAACCTTCGCCTTGACCATGTCGCCCTTCTTGTAGCGGGCCATGGCTTCTTCGCCCGACGCGCTCCAGTCGATATCCGACAGGTGCACCATGCCGTCGATGTCGTTGTCGAGGCCGATGAACAGACCAAACTCGGTCGCGTTCTTGACTTCGCCTTCGACGGTCGAGCCGACCGGGTGGGTTTCGAGGAACGAATCCCACGGGTTGGCCAGAGCCTGCTTCAGGCCCAGCGACACGCGGCGCTTGGACGGATCGACGTCCAGCACGACCACATCGACTTCCTGCGAGGTCGAGACGATCTTGCCGGGGTGGACGTTCTTCTTGGTCCAGGACATTTCCGAGACGTGGACCAGGCCTTCAACGCCGGCTTCCAGCTCAACAAACGCGCCGTAGTCGGTGATGTTGGTGATGCGGCCCGTGAACTTGGCGCCGACCGGATACTTCGCTTCCACGCCGTCCCACGGATCCGACTGCAGCTGCTTCATGCCGAGGCTGATGCGCTGGGTGTCCGGGTTGATCTTGACGATCTGGACCTTGACGGTGTCGCCAACGGCCAGGACTTGCGACGGGTGGTTGACGCGCTTCCAGCTCATGTCGGTGACGTGCAGCAGGCCGTCGATGCCGCCCAGGTCAACGAACGCACCGTAATCGGTGATGTTCTTGACGACGCCTTCGCGGATTTCACCCTCTTGCAGCTGCGACACCAGTTCGGTGCGCTGCTCGGCGCGGGCTTCTTCCAGAATGGCGCGACGCGAGACGACGATGTTGCCGCGCGGACGGTCCATCTTGAGGATGGCGAAGGGCTGTTCCTTGCCCATGAGCGGGCCGACGTCGCGCACCGGGCGGATGTCGACCTGCGAGCCGGGCAGGAACGCCGAGGCGCCGCCCAGGTCGACGGTGAAGCCGCCTTTGACGCGACCGACGATGGCGCCCATGACGGGCACGTTCTGGGCGTAAACGCCTTCCAGACGGGTCCAGGCTTCTTCGCGCTTGGCCTTTTCGCGGCTGATGACCGCTTCGCCGAGGGCGTTTTCGAGGCGCTCCAGGAAGACTTCGACGTGGTCGCCGACCTTGATGGTGGGCTTGCCGGCGTCATCAACGCCGAATTCCTTTTGCGGAACGCGACCTTCGGTCTTCAGACCGACGTCGATGATCGCGAAGTCCTTTTCAATCCCGACAACGATGCCCTTGACGACGGTGCCTTCGGCAAAGTCGCGGCCGCCCATGGAATCGTTCAGCAGCGCTTCGAAATCGTCGCGCGTCGGGTTGAAGCTCATATCGTCAGCCATGCTGATGTTTAGTCTCGTGTTGAGGGACGCCCCATTGGTGAAGGCCGTCGGAGGACGGTTCTGGGGATTCCGGGTTGGGTGATTTTTGATGCGGGTCCGACGCTTCCTAAGCGGCGGCGAGGCGGGCGTTGGATTAGCCCGGGAGGTCTCCCGACCGGGCGCGCGCCGTCTCGACAATGCGGCGGGCCGCATCGAAGGCCTGCTCTATAGTCATTTCCGAGGTATCAAGCAAGACGGCGTCCGGGGCCTGGGTCATGGGCGCGCTTTCACGCGCCCCGTCGCGGGCGTCACGTCTGCGGATGTCCGCCAGAACGTCGGCATAGGCGACGGTCTCGCCCTGTCCCGACAGCTGCTTCCAGCGCCGTTCGGCCCGAATCTCGGGCGTGGCCGTGACATAGAGCTTGGCCGGAGCCTCAGGGGCGATGACCGTGCCGATGTCGCGGCCGTCGATCACCGCGCCGGGCTCGCGGGTCGTGAACTGGCGCTGCAGATCAAACAGCGCGGCGCGAACGCCGGGATGCACGGCGACCCGGCTGGCCGCTTCGCCGGCGGCGCGGGTGCGAACCTCGGCGCTTTCCAGTTCCGAAAGGTCCAGACCCTTGGCGGCGGCTTCGGCCGCGACCGCGTCGTCAAGATCGCCGCTCGCCTTGAGCAGTCGCACCCCGACCGCCCGGTACAGCAGGCCCGTATCCAGCATCTGATAGCCGTAAAGCGCCGCCAGCCGGCTGGCGACCGTGCCCTTGCCAGACGCGGCAGGACCGTCAACGGCGATCACAAAGGCCATGCTCAGGCCTCCGACAGGTCGCCGCCGAGGCCGCGCATCATGTCGGCAAAGCCCGGGAAGCTGGTGGCGATCATGCCCGGCTCATCAACCGCCACGCCCTGCTGGGCGGCCAGGCCCAGGATCAGGTGGCTCATGGCGATGCGGTGATCGCCGTGGGTGTGGACAAGGCCACCCCCGCGGACGGGATGGTTGCCGCCCCGCGTACCGACCACGGTCATGCCCTCGGGCTCTTCCTCGACCGTGACGCCGCAGGCCGTCAGGCCCGCCGCCGTCAGGGCGATGCGGTCGCTTTCCTTGACCCGCATCTCGCCGATGCCGCGCATCACGGTGGGGCCATCGGCAAAGGCCGCCGCAACGGCCAGGATCGGATATTCATCGATCATCGCCGGGGCGCGCTCGGGCGGCACGACCACGCCCTTCAGCTGCGAATAGCGGGCCGTGATGTCGCCGACCTCTTCGCCGCTGGACAGGCGGACGTTGGAGATCACCAGATCGGCGCCCATCTCCTGCAGCGTCGTGAACAGGCCGGTGCGCAGGGCGTTGAGCATCACGCCCTCGACCGTCACTTCCGAACCCGGAACGATCAGGCCGGCCACCAGCGGGAAAGCCGCCGACGACGGATCACCCGGCACCGCGACGTGGGTCCCGGTCAGCTTCTGGCCTTCCGGCAGGCGGATGTGGCGCACGCCGTCGCGGTCCTCGACGATCACCTCGGCGCCGAAGGCGCGGAACATGCGCTCGGTGTGGTCTCGCGTGGCCTCCGGCTCGATCACCTCGACGCCGCCCTCGGCGTGCAGGCCGGCCAGCAGCACCGCCGACTTCACCTGGGCCGAGGCCATCGGCAAGGTATATTGCAGGCCGCGCAGATTACCGCCCTTCAGGGTCAGGGGCAGGCGGCCCCTGTCCCGGCCCAGCCAGGTGGCGCCCATGCGGGCCAGCGGATCCAGCACCCGGCCCATCGGGCGGCCGCGCAGCGACGCGTCACCCGTGAAGGTGGAGCAGATCGCAAAGCCCGCCGCCGCGCCCATGATCAGGCGCACGCCCGTGCCGGCGTTTCCGCAGTCGATCACGTCGGTCGGCTCGGTGAAGCCGCCATGACCCTCGATGCGCCAGCGCCCCTCGCCCTCCTGTTCGATCCGCGCGCCAAAGGCCCGCATGGCTCGCGCCGTGGCCAGGACGTCGTCGCCCTCGAGCAGCCCCTCGACCGTAGTCGTGCCGGAGGCGAGGGCGCCCAGGATCATAGAGCGGTGCGAGATCGACTTGTCGCCGGGAGCGCGAACGGTCCCGCGAAGGGCGCCGCCGGGCCCGCTTTTCAGTCCAGCCGCCGTCATGCCGTAACCGGCTCCCTGGTTATGGTGGGGTTCGCGAGGGGATTGCTTTTGACAGCGGGCCCTGGCCATGGCAAGTGACCGGCCGCTTTTCCCATCTGGATCAAAGGTTCGCCTCTTGGCCAATCCCGAATTGGGCGCAAAACAAATTTGCCCCAACTGCCAATCGAAATTCTATGACCTGGGCCGTCGCCCGGCTCTTTGCCCCAAGTGCGGCGAATCGTTCGACCCGGAAGAGGCGCTGAAGTCGCGTCGCGTCCGCGCCCGCGCCGTGACGCCTGACTATGACGCCGAGGACGAAAAGCCGGTCTCTGCGCCCAAGGAGGAGGACGGCTTCGAGGACGAGGTCGATGAGACCCCGGAAATCGACAAGGTCGAGCCCGACGTCATTGAAACCGACGACGAAGACTCCGATCCCGGCGCGCCGGCCCCTGCGGGCGGCGATGACCTGGGCGTCGACTTCGCCGAAGACGAGGATCTGGCCGAAGACGAAGCCGACGACGTGCCCTTCCTCGAAGATGAGGACGAGGATGATCTCGACGACGAAATCGAGGGTCTCCCGGGCGCCAACGACGACGACATCTAGGGCCTGAAACAGCCTTCGGAAAATACTTCGAAAAAAGTTCGCCGGGAGGGTTGATCCCAAAATCCTCCCGGCATAGTTTCCGCGCCTCGCCGGGGCCGACCTGATCGGAGGCGGCGGGAAAAACCAGGGTTCTCTTGGGAAACCAAGGACCTCGGGGCTTTAGCTCAGCTGGTAGAGCGCTTGCATGGCATGCAAGAGGTCAGCGGTTCGACTCCGCTAAGCTCCACCAGAACGGCCGCTTCCCTAAAGGGAGCGGCCGTTTCCATTTCTGGTCTCTCGCGACAAACTTCCGCCCTGGGATCACCCGACTTGCGCGCGCTGCGCATGGCCAAATGCGTCCTTGTTAAGCGGCTGTGATCCGGGCTGGCCTTGAAACGCCGAGCGGCGACCTCCACTTCTGTGCGGCGCCGCCGCCTCGCTGCTGACACCAGGACGAGACGGCGGACGAAGTCGCTTAAGCGAAGGACTTCGCGATGACCCGAACGATCCTGTTCGACAGCCCGTTCCTGCTGGGCTTCGAACATACGCGAGACCTGATAGAGCGCGCCGCCAAGGCCGCGTCCGAAAGCTATCCGCCCTACAATGTCGAACAGGACGATGACGGCGGCGTGCGCATCACCCTGGCCGTAGCCGGCTTCGCCCCGGAGCAGTTGCACGTGACCGTCGAGGGCGGGCAGCTGGTCGTGGCCGGCAAACGCGAGGCCGAGGCCAGACCCGAAGCTGACAGGGCCTTCCTGCATCGGGGCATTGCGGCGCGAGGTTTCGTACGAACCTTCGTACTGGCCGAAGGCATCGAGGTCACGGCGGCGACCCTGGAGCATGGCCTGCTCCATATCGACCTTGCCCGTCCGCAGCCCGAACGTCTGGTCAAACGCATTCCGATCCGCTCAGTCGCCTAGCGTATTTTCCGATATGTTTGAAACGGTCATCGGATCGAAAATGCCCTAAGCTTCTGATTTAGGGCTCTTTTCGCCCGAACCGGATGAAACGATCAGGTCGGAAAGGGCTCTCGCCTGACCCGACTTTAAACGCCCCCGCCCCTCTCGCATGGCCAACAGGCTGAACCGGGCCGGGCCCGGCGCGTTTCCCATTCAAGGAGGTGGTCACGATGACACCTGGTGCTCACAATACGGTTTTCACGGCAGAGGCCTTCGCGGCCCTGGGCGCGCCCGAGCTCGTCTATGTCCGCCCCATAAAGGCGGCGGAAATCCTGGCCGACGCCCCCATGGGCGCCGCTGAGGATTTTGACCTCCTGCCTGAACAGACGCTCTATGCCGTTTGCCGCGCTGATGGCGCGCGCCTGGCGGTGATGGTTGACCGCGACACAGCGATCGCGGCGGCCCTGGCCCACGAACTGGCGCCTGTATCCGTCCACTGATCGCCAACGCGACGGCGCCATGACCGCCGCGTCCGAGCGCGCCTCAGACTCCGAGGATCAGGCAGCTGTGCTTGTGGCTTCCTGCGCAAGCAGAACATGCACAGCGTCAGCCGACCTGGCCTGGCGCAACTGCTCGCGCAGGTCGGACTGACGCATCAGTCGTGACACCCGCGCCAGGGCCCGCAAATGCTGGGCGCTGGCGTCGCGCGGCGCGAACAGGGCCAGCAGGAGATCTACCGGCTTGTCATCGACGGCGTCAAAGGCGACAGGCGTTTCCAGGCGCACGAAAACCGCGCGGACCCGATCCAGACCGTCGATGCGGGCGTGGGGAATGGCCACGCCCTGGCCGACGCCGGTAGAGCCCGCCGCCTCGCGCTCCAGCAGGCCCTCGAGGACGGCGCTGGCTTCAACGCCGAGAACACGACTGGCCACATCGGCGATCACGCCGAGGACCTGCCGCTTGCCCGGAGCGCTGACGCGTAGCGCCACCGCCCCCGGGTCCAAGAGATCGCCGATAGTCATGGACTTAAACGCTCGCTCGCTGTCGGCCACCGCAACGCCATCGCTGGCGGTCCTCCGCAACGTTCAGGATCCTGACAGGATCCCGTTAGCTCGCGGTTGACCCGTTCCCGTTCAGCGACTTGGTGCGTTCGGGGTCGATCCAGCCGATGTTTCCGTCTGGCCGCCGATACACCACGGACAATCCGTCATGGGCGGCGTTTCTAAACACGATTGCCTGCGACTCGGTCAAGTCCAGTTCCATGACAGCCATGGAAACAGTCATCACCTTCAGGGATGCCTGTGTTTCGGCGATGATCATGGCCGAGGGCGCACCGGCGGGGTGAGCCTCATCACCCTCCCAGTCATCATCCTCATGCTCATCGTTGTCGGGAGCCTTCAGCACGTACATCGCCGCGTTCTCGGCCTGCTTGGCCGAAGCGGCGATGGAGTGACTTTTCAGTCGTCGCTTGTAGCGCCTTATCCGCGTCTCGATCTTGGCCAGGGCGGCGTCAAAGGCCGCGTGGGCGTCACCGCCCGCACCGTGGCTGATCAGCTGCTGGCCCGAAGCCAGCTTTACCGAACAGTCGGCCCGGAAGGCATGGCCCTCCTTGCTGATGACCACGTCGGCGTTGCCGCCGCGATCAAAATACTTGCCGATGCTCAGGGTGATTTCGTCGGAGACTCGCGCTCGCAGAGCCTCGCCAACGTCGACATGCTTGCCGGAGATTTGGACTTGCATGCCATAACAACGCGCCTGTCGCGGGTCGGTGTCAAGCGGCGCTGAAAGGTTCAGAAAAAGCCTGAAACCAGACCGATCATCTCACGAACGGCGGCGGTCACCACCCCCGCGCTGACGAACAGCAGACCCAGGCTGACAAGGGCCATCAGATAGCCCAGCAGGGCCAGCAAGCCGTCCCTCTGCAACAGCGACAGCGACAGGATGGCGACCGTTGCGCCCGGCGCCAGGTTGCCCAGAGGAATAGGCAGGATCAGCACCAGAGCCAGCAGGGTGCAGACCACCCCGATCATCCGCTCGCCCAGTGGCGCGAAGATCCAGGTCAGGCGAGGCCGGGTGACCAGTTCCATCCATTTGACGATGGGGGTCAGTTTGCGAAACAGCCCACGCAGGTCATCGCGCTTCAGGGGGCGCTCGACCATCTTGCGGGGAAGCCATGGGGCATCCGCTCCCAGAGCAACCTGAGGCGCCAGCAGCAGGATCGGCAGGCTGAGGATCGTGGAGGAACCCGGCGGCAGAGGCAGGGTGTTAAGCGCGCCGAAGATGAACAGCATCGCGCCGAAGGCGCGGCTGTCGAAGGCGTCCAGCATTTCGCCCACGGTCAGGGATGGGCGGGCGTCCTCGCCGAAGCCCTCAATCACGTCGGATAGACTGCTGACCGTCATGCAGACGCCTCGTTCGTCCGACCGGGCGGCCAGACATCGAGGGGAATATCGCCTGACCGCGATGAACAGAACCCGATCAGCACACTTCTTTCATGAGACGGCGGCGCTCGACCGATGAGGGGATGCGCAGGGCCTCGCGGTACTTGGCGACTGTGCGACGGGCGATGTCCACGCCGGCCGCCCTGAGGATTTCGACGATGGCGTCGTCGGAATGGACATCGGCCTCGCGGCGCTCGGCCTCGACCAGGCCCTTGATCTTGTGACGTACGCTGGCGGCCGAATGGGCCTCGCCGCCTTCCGAAGACTGGATGGCCGAGGTGAAGAAGAACTTCAACTCGAACACGCCGCGCGGCGTGGCGATGTACTTGTTGGAGGTCACCCGACTGACCGTGCTTTCGTGCATCCCGATGGCGTCGGCGACGGTCTTCAGGTTCAGGGGCCGCAGGTGCTCGACGCCAAAGGCCAGAAAACCGTCCTGCTGGCGCACGATCTCACTGGAAACCTTCAGGATCGTCTTGGCGCGCTGGTCCAGGCTCTTCACCAGCCAGTTGGCGGTGGCCATGCAGTCGGAAACGAAGGTCTTTTCCTGGTCAGTGCGCGCACCCTTGGAAACGCGGGCATGGTAGCGCTGGTCGACCAGCACCCGGGGCAGGGTGTCGGTGTTGAGCTCCACATGCCACATGCCGCCCAGGCCCTCGCGGACATGGACGTCGGGCACCAGGGTCTCAGCCGTTTCGCTGGCATAGGCGGCGCCAGGACGGGGCGTGAGTGAGCGGATCTCGGCGATCATCTCGCGCAGATCCTCGTCGTCGACGCCGCAGGCCTTGCGCAGGCCATTCATGTCGCGGCGGGCCAGCATGTCGAGGTTGTCGAGCAGGGCGGCCATGGCCGGATCGTAGCGGTTCTGGTCTTTCAGCTGCAGGGCCAGGCATTCGCGGACGTCGCGGGCGCAGACCCCGGTGGGCTCAAAGCCCTGAAGAACGGTCAGGACCCGCTCGACCAGCGTCTCGTCGCAGCCCAGGCGCTCAGCGGTCTCGGCCAGGTCCAGGCGCAGATAGCCGCCCTCGTCGACACCGTCGATCAGGACATTGGCCACCAGTTGCTCGGTCGCCGACAGGCCCGACTGGGCCAGCTGGCCCTGCAGGTGTTCGGACAGGGTCGGGATCGCCGTCAGGGCGCCTTCATAGTCGCCGTCATGGTCAAAGGAGCCGCCGCCGCCCGCGCGTGACCAGTCGATCTGGCCGCCGGCATCCTGGGCCTGCTCGCCGTCGCCCGAGGCGCGCTCGCCGGGCGAGACGTCGTCAGGCGTGGCGTCCATTTCAGAATTGGCCGAGCCTTCGGCCACGATATCGACGCCAAGGTCGCTGGCGGCCGGCTCGCGCTCGACCTCGGATGCGACTTCGCTCTCTCCCTCATCGCGTTGCAGGAGCGGGTTGCGCTCCAACTCGGCCTCGACGAAGGCGTCGAGTTCGATGTTCGACAACTGCAGCAGCTTGATCGCCTGCTGCAGCTGCGGGGTGATGACGAGGCCCTGGCCTTGCCGGAGTTCAAGTCGATGGCCGAGAGCCAATGCGCCCTCCTGGGCAAATCGAAACTGTTCGATCCCCATTGAAGGCCAACTAGGTTAACGCCTCGCCAACGCCTGCAATATCCGGGCCGGTGCGACTTTCGGTCCCGTCGCCAGTCAATGAAAATCCCGCGAAGCCGGAGGGCCGCGCGGGATAAGTCATTCTGCAGAAAGAGATTTTGGCTACACGCGCTCGGCGAAATGATCGCCCAGATAGACACGGCGCACTTCTGGATCCTCGATGATCTCCTTCGGCGAACCCTCGAACAGCACCTCGCCCGCGTGAATGATTGACGCGCGATCGATGATATCCAGGGTCTCGCGGACATTGTGGTCGGTGATCAGGATGCCGATTCCACGCGTCTTCAGATAGCCGATGACCTCGCGGATATCGGCGATGGCCAGAGGGTCGATACCGGCGAAGGGCTCGTCCAGCAGCATGAAGGACGGCTCGCTGGCCAGGGCCCGGGCGATTTCCACCCGGCGGCGTTCACCGCCAGACAGCGCCACGGCCGGCGACTTGCGGATATGGGTGATCCGCAGTTCCTCCAGGATATTGGTCACCGTCTCGGCGGCCGCGCGCTGGTTCTTCTCGCGCATCTCGACCACGGCCATGACATTCTGCTCGACGGTCATACCCCGGAAGATCGAGGCTTCCTGCGGCAGATAGCCAACGCCCAGACGGGCGCGCTGAAACATCGGCTGGGCGGTAATGTCCTCGCCGTCCAGATAGATGGAGCCATAGTCAGCGGCGATCAGGCCGGTGATCATGTAGAAACAGGTTGTCTTGCCGGCCCCGTTGGGCCCCAGCAGACCCGCGACCTCGCCGCGCTTCAGGCGCAGCGAAACGCTCTTGACCACAGGACGGTCGCCGAACGACTTGCCGACGGCGTCGACAAACAGGCCGTCAGCGTCAGGGCGATCGGAACCGCCAAGGGGCGTCATCTTCATTCGAACGAGCCTAGCGGTTGGCCGGAGCCGGGGTCTGGGACTTTTCCGGATAGATCACCGAGCGCACGCGCCCGACCTTGCCCCGCCCCTTGGCGTTGGATTCCAGCTTCACATCGTTGGTCTTGGTGTTGACCGTCATCCGATCCCCGCGCGCGACGTCCAGACCGCGCACGACGATGACGTTGCCGCTGATCACGATCGTGTCGTTGGCGTAGGTGAAGACGGCGCTGTCGCCCCGGACCGTCTGGTCCTGGTTGACGAAGTAGACGTCGCCTTCAGCTGTCACATGGTCGACCTCGCCACAGGCGTTGGAGCCCGCCTGGGCGCCGGGCTTGCGGGTGGAGTAGGCGTTGACCACGTTGGCCCGCAGCCGGCTCTTGTCCTGCAGCATCTCGACATTGCCGCGGAAGATCGTGCGGCACTGGCTGTTGATGTTCTCCTGCTCGTCCGCAGAGATATCCACGGGCGCGCTGGAATCACTGATGCTCTGGGCGAAGGCCGAGCCGCTCGCCAGGATCAGTGCGGTCGTCGCCGCCGCTGCCATCCAACGCTGCATCAAGTCAGAGTCCTTATCTGCGAAGCGCGACCATGCCGCGCGCCCCTACTTACTGCCGTTCGAGCCGGGTGCGAACCCCACCCCTGAAAACGACCCGATCACCCTTGTCATATACGGTGTAGGCGTTGGATTTCACCTGCCCCGTCGGACCTTCGCCCAGCATGGCGGTTTCGCCGCTGATGTTTCCGGTCTTGGTGTCGACCACCGCCTCTTCAGAAGCGAAGCGATAACCAGCGCCGTCGTCGATGCGAACATCGCCGCTCAGCGACAGCTTCATGGTGTCCTCGCGATAGATGCCCGACTTGGCCGTCACCCGGCTGGGCTGCGGTTCGTCGAACCCGAGGGTCAGGGTCGGGGAGTCGAGACGCACGTTCATCAGGTCGTTGTCGTCCCTCAAAGCTGAACGTGCGGTGATCATGAAACTGCGGCCGTCACCCGACTGGCCGTAGAAGCGCGGCGCGATCATGCGAATCTGGGTCTTGGCCTCGGTGGGGGGGCGAGCGGCCGCCCGCATCGAGCGCCAGCCCACCTGTCCGGCCACGGCGATCAGAATCACGGCGATCGTGGCCGGCAATACCACGCGCATCAGCCGAACCATGCGCGAGCGCCGGCGCCACCGCCCCAGATCCCGGGCGATAGACCGTCCAGCCATGGTTGCAGCCGCCGTCATGCCTAGGTGTGCGCGAAAATGTCGACGTCTTCCCACCCGGCCAGATCCAGGGCGGCGCGATGGGGCAGGAAGTCAAAGCAGGCCTGGGCCAAGGCCATGCGGTCCTCGCGGACCAGCATGGCGTTCAGCTTGTCGCGCAGGCCATGCAGATGCAGCACGTCCGAGGCGGCATAGGCGATCTGGTCAGGGCTGAGCGTCGCCGCGCCCCAGTCCGAGCTCTGCTGGGCCTTGGACAGCTCCACCGCCATCAGTTCGCGCGTCACGTCCTTCAGGCCATGACGGTCGGTATAGGTGCGAGCCAGCTTGGAGGCGATCTTGGTGCAATAGACGGGCGCGGTCATGACGCCCAGATGCAGCAGGAACATGGCGATATCGAAGCGGCCGAAGTGGAAAAGCTTCAGGATCTTCGGATCAGTCAGAAGGCGCTTCAGGTTGGGAGCGTCATAGGTCTCGCGATCCAGCTGGACCAGATGGGCGTCGCCGTCGCCGCTCGACAGCTGCACGACGCACAACGGATCGCGGCCCAGGCGCAGGCCCATGGTTTCCGAATCAATGGCGATCGCCGTCTCGCCAGCAAACGCGCCGTCGGGCAGGTCGCCCAGATGAACAAAATTGGCCAAGGTCTCAGAGCTCTCCGGCGACAGGCCTGAACGACAGACGTCGCCGAGGCTCGCGCGCCCGAACGGGTGCGCGCGACACTATAATCACGATGAACGAGATATCTATTGGGAAGGATCTATCGGCGCCACCCCGACCTTCTTTCGAAGGTTGGTAGGGGGTGGTGCCCAGGAGAGGACTCGAACCTCCACGACCTTTCGATCACTGGCACCTGAAGCCAGCGCGTCTACCAATTCCGCCACCTGGGCCCGCAAGACAATCGGTTGGATCGCCGCGAGGCCGGGACGTTTAGGGAAAGCTTTTGACCGCGTCAATCGGCAAATCGCGCATTTCGTTGCGAACGCCCGCGCGGTCGTCTATCCCCCGCGTCATCGCAAGCGACGAGGAATGACAATGCAAGGTCTGGTCACGGTGTTCGGCGGCTCTGGCTTCGTCGGCAGCCAGGTCGTGCGGCAGCTCGCCAAGGCGGGCCACCGCGTTCGCGTGGCGGTGCGCCAGCCCAATCTGGCCTACAAGATGCGCATGCTGGGCGACGTCGGTCAGATCGAGGTCGTTCAGGCCAATATCCGCAATGTCGCCTCGGTGACGCGAGCGCTCGAGGGCGCTGAGGCCTGCGTCAATCTGGTGGGCCTGCTCCACGAATCGGGCCGGCAGAAATTCCAGGCCGTTCATGTCATGGGCGCCCGGACGCTTGCCGAACGCGCCAGGGTGGCCGGCGTCACCCGCTTTGTGCAGATCAGCGCCATCGGCGCCGACGCCAATTCCGAAGCCAAATATGCCCGCACCAAGGCTGAAGGCGAAGCCGCCGTGCGGGCCGTATTCCCTGGCGCCGTGATCGTCCGACCCTCGGTGGTGTTTGGCCCCGAAGACAGCTTCTTCAACCGGTTCGCCCAGATGGCCGCCATCAGCCCGGCCCTGCCGCTGGTCGGCGGCGACACCCGGTTCCAGCCGGTCTTCGTGGGCGACGTGGCGGCCGTGATCGCCCGAGCGGCCAGCAGCCCGGCGGCCGAGGGCCTGACCTATGAACTGGGCGGCCCCGGCATCTATACGATGCGCGAGGTCCTGCAGCTGATCCTGACCGAAACCGGCCGTGACCGCGTACTGCTGCCTCTGCCATGGCCGGTCGCCGGCCTTCTGGGCAAGGTAGGCGACATGATGGCTGGCATGCTCCCGATCGCCCCGCCGATCACCAGCGACCAGGTCGAGATGCTGAAGTCCGACAATGTCGCTGACGCCGGCCTGCCGGGCCTGGCCGAAGCGGGCGTGACCCCGACCAGCGTCGAGGCCATCGTTCCGACCTACCTGTATCGCTATCGTAAGGGCGGCCAGTACGCCCCGACGCCGGAAGGGGCTTTCTAAGGCGCGACAGAAAGAACCCCGCCGGCCCCAGGGCTGGCGTAAGGAGCCCTATCGCCCTGGCGCGCAAGATCTACCAGTTCGCGCAGGGCGTCGGTCACCGCGACGGGGCGGTCAGCCATTATGTAGTGGCCTGCGCCGTCCACCAGCTGGATCCGCCCCCTGGCCTGGGCCGCGGCCTCCGCGCGCTGCATCTCGATCCAGAGGGCGTGGTGCCGGGCGTCCGTCCCCGGAGCGGGTTTGGTGGCGACCAGTCGGATCACGGGAATGTCGCCCAGGGCCTCGGGCGTCGGGGTCAGGTCGTCGGTGGCGTCCAGGCCGTCGATCTCGGCCTGCATATGTTCGGGTGCGAGGGCCCGCAGCAGACTGGGGACCTTGCAGGGCGAGAGTCCCCGCGTCTCGCAAACAGTGCTGAAGCCTTTGGGGCGGGAGTCCACCAGTAGAACCCCAGCCACCTTCTGAGGATGGCGGGCGGCATAGATCAGCACGTACTGGCCGCCCAGGGAGTGGCCGACCAGCACGTAGGGCGGGGCAAGTCCGCTTTTGGTGAGAACGCGGTCCAAACGATCGGCCGCTTCTGCGCCGTCGACGGCGGGACGGTCCGGTTCCAGCAGGGCGGCCAGCGCGACCAGTTCCGACCCTGGCAGCACGTCCAGCACATCGCCTAGCTGTTGCCGGGTCGTTTGGCTGCCGCCATAGCCGGGCCGATCATAGGCGAAGGCTTTGCTGATCGTCGCTGCGGCGGGGTAGACCTTGGCCCAGCTGTCCATGCCTTCGCCGAGTCCTGCCTCAAAGACAACGGCAGGGCGGCCCTCGCCGGCCACGGCATGGCTGATCGCCTCGCCGTCCAAGCTGACCCGCCCGCTCGGTGCCACGGTGGCGCAGCCCTGAGTCAGAACGAGCAGCGCGGTCAGCAACAGCGCCTGGGTCAACGGCCTCATGGTGGGTCCTTCCTTGGATCTGCGGATCAGAACGTCAGCGTCAGAGCTAGGCGGGCGTGGGGCTGGATCTTCTGATCGACGCCCTTGCCCAAAGCGCGGTCGGCGCCAACGCTGACGCCAAGCCGGGCTTCCGGCGACAACGCCACGTCCAGTCCAGCTACAGCATGGGCCCAGGTGCGGGCCGGCCGCTCTGATCTGAAGCGCGCCAACTGGTCCGCCGTGGGCCCGACCCGCACCGTCAGCGCGTCGCCATCGATCACGTGCTCCACCCCGGCCGTCAGACGGGGTCGCCAGGCATGGTCCGGATGCGTGTCCGCAAAGGTGACCACGCCGCCGGCCCGCAACTCGTTCACCGTGGCCTTGCCATAGTGCAGGGCGATCGGACCGCTCGCCTCCTGATAGCCGTCGGTGCGAACCCGGGTCCCGGTCACCGCCACTGCGGGCGTCAGGGTCCAGCCATCACCAGCCTCCAGGCCATAGGCGGCGCCCAGGCGCACGGAGCCATAGCGGGCCTGGGTTTCACCTCGCGCCTTCGCCATAGCGCGGCCGCCCAGTCGCGTACGTCGTTCGATCTCGTGGTGGTCGGCCTGACCACCCGTCAGGGCGAGGCTGAGAGTCAATCCGCTCAGTGGTTGCGCCAGGCCGTAGACCGTCGCCGACAGATCGCGCGTCTGACGCCCCCCCCGATCGCCCGCCGCCGAAGCCTCAATCCTGGCCCAATCGGCCTGCAGGCCGAAAGCCACAGACGGGCCCGCCCGCCAGTGGGCCCCCAGTCCGGCGCCGGCGAGGTCACGGCGCTGTCCCGGAGCAAGATCGCGTGTGCGCGTGTCGCGCCGCGAAAGATCGGCCGAGGCGGTGAGACTGACCGACCCGATCGGCGTCATCCAGGCCTGCGGACCCTCAAGCCTCGCCGCCAGGGCGGCGTCGGCCAGGCGTCGGCGCTCGAGGGGTGCGGCCGCCAGCGTCGCAAACCGGTTCCGGGCTTCCATCTGGGCCAGAGCGAAATCGGCGATCACCGCCTGCATGGCGACCGAGTAGTGGTTGTCCGCGAAGACGTTGCCGTCATCCGGCAAATCACGGGGATCGCCCAGGGTCATGTAGCTGTCAGTTGTCGCCTTGAAGCCGTAGTGATCGGGCCGTGACAGAACGTCCCGGGTCAGACGATCCAGATCCAGGACATACACGCCCTCCTGGGCCAGTCGCGGGCGCAGCGCCTGGTTGTCGGCGGCGATCCTGGTCGCATGTACCTCCATCAGGGCGGCGATGTCGTCAGACTCCAGCCCCAGGATATCCTGGTAGTAACGCACGGGAAGCAGAGCGGCCGGTTCGTTGAAGGCGACAATGTCGCGCGCGCCCGCTTTGCGCAGGGCGCTGATCTGGGCCATGTAGGCTTGGGCGTACCGTCCGCTGTCATGGTCGATCCCAGACAGCAGGGCATTGGCGGCGTCATTGCCGCCCATCCAAACCATCACCACGTCGTTGCTGGCGAAGCCTGCGGGGTGATCCTGGCGGAAAAAGCCGACCTGGTCGGCGAAGCTCACCGTAGGCCCGATGATGTCCGTGCCAGTCCAGGGCGCGGCGGTGGCCCCGCCGACAGCATAGTTGTCGCCAGACAATCGGCCGACAGGGGCAGCGCGGTCATAGCCGCCGCTGGCGTCCAGCGGGATGGCGCGCGCCGGTTTGGAGGTGCGGCCCAGCCGACGGGCCAGGGTCTCGGCCCACATCTCACCGCGGTTGGTGTAGCGGGCGCCATCGGAGCCGACATCGGCGCTGCTGTCGCCAAAAATGAACAGCCGTCCCAGATCCTGGGCCCGCGCCGGCATTGGGGCGACCAGGCCGGCCAGGGTCAGAAGACCGACGGCGGTTCCGGCCGCCAGGCGGGAAGAGAGAGGACTCGCAGCCATGATGGGGCCTCCAGACGTTGAAAACATGGAGGGCAGCTTTGCCGGGGTCGCGTGGAGGCTGCATGGAGACCCGATGGACAAAGGCGGGAGATGGATTGGATCTCGCATCTTCACCAGACCGCCATTGACCCTCCATCCGACCTCCACAAAAGTACGGTTCCCCATGGGCGGACCAGACCGGGAGGCAGGGTCGACATGAACAACGCCCTGATCCTGATCGTGGAGGATGAGCCGCAGATCGCGGAAATCCTGGAGGCGTACCTGGCCCGCGACGGCTTTCGCACGGTCACGGCCCGCGATGGCGAGACGGCGCTGCAGCATCACGCCCGCCTGTCGCCGGACCTGTTACTGCTGGACGTCAAGCTGCCGCGGCTTGACGGATTTGCGGTGCTGGCGCGCCTTCGCGCTCATAGCGACACACCCGTCATCATGGTCACGGCGCTGGGCGAGGATCTGGACAGGCTGGCCAGTCTGCGGATCGGCGCCGATGACCACGTGGTCAAGCCGTTCAACCCGCTGGAGGTCGTGGCGCGGGTCCGGGCGGTGTTGCGGCGAACCCTGACCAGCGCGACCCAGGCCGACGGCGCCGGCCGCTGCCTGCGGGTCGACGGCCTGGAGGTGGACCTTGTTTCCCACACGGCCCGGCTGACGGCGGCCGAAGGCGCTCGGCCGGCGCCGCTGGATCTGACCCTGACGGAGTTCCGGCTCCTGGCGCACATGGCGCGCCATGCCAGCCGGGTCTTTACACGCGGGGAGTTGCAGGACGCCTGCCTGCCCGAGGACGGGGACGCGCTGGAGCGCACGGTCGACAGCCATCTCAGCAAGCTGCGCCGCAAGCTTGAGGCCGCAGGAGCCACAGGGTTTCTGGAAAGCGTTCGCGGCGTCGGCTACCGGTTAAGGCTGCTGTGACCCCGCCCTCGCCGAAAGGCTCCGGTCTGCGCAGCCGGCTGGTCCGCACTCTCGTGGTGATGGTCGGACTCACCGTGATTCTGGGCTTCGTGCTGGTGCAGGGCGCGGCGGTGCTGGCCAGCTACCACCATCTGCCCAACATCCCGCCCGATTTGCTGGCCGCCGAGAAGGCTCTGCGGGCGGGCGCCGTGCCTGATCGCGATACGATTCTGCGCATGATCGAGGCCGGCGAAGAGACGAGCTTGATCGAGGACCGCGCCATACTGCTGTCGCTGGGCGTGTTGCTTGTGCTGTCGGTGCTCTCCGGGGCGGCCATAGCCCTGCACCTGTCGCGCCTGATCGGCACGCCGGTGGAGCGGGTGGCGGTGGCGGCGCGTCGGCTGGCCGGCGGCGATTTCACCGCGCGGGCCGAACCGTCTCCCGGATCGGCCCAGGAAACGGCGCAGCTGGTGGCTGACTTCAATCATATGGCCCTGGCCCTGGAGACCCTGGATCGCGAGTTGAACGAGAACGCCGCCGCCATCGCCCATGAACTGCGAACGCCCTTGACGATACTGCGCGGCCGGCTGCAGGGCCTGCGCGACGCGGTGTTTCCCCCCACGCCGCGCGAGTTTGACGGCCTGATCGGGCAGGTGGAGGCGCTGACGAGACTGGTCGACGATCTGCGCACCGTCAGTCTGGCCACCACGGGCCGTCTGGAGCTGCGCAGATGCGCGGTCGATCTTGCGATCGAGCTGGACCTGTTGCTGGACGGCATGGAGCCGATCCTGGCGGCGTCGGGCCTCACTCTGGAGCGAGACCTGCGTCCCGCTCCTCTGGAGGCCGACGGACAAAGACTGCGCCAGGCGACCCTGGCCCTGCTGGAAAACGCCCGCCAGCACGCGGGCGGCTTCGTCCGGGTCGAGACCCGTTGGCTGCAGCCGACGGGTGGCCAGCCGATGGTGGTTCTGCGGGTGCTCGATCGCGGCCCCGGCATCGACGCCGATCCGCCTGATCTGGTGTTTGGCCGATTCTGGCGGGCCGAGCCGTCGCGGTCGCGGGAGTCGGGCGGCAGCGGCCTGGGTCTCGCCGTGGTCAAGGCCATTGCGGAGGCCCACGGCGGGACAGTCTCCGCCGCCAACCGGCCTGATGGCGGCGCGATACTGGAACTGCGACTGCCGGCCTGAGCGGTCTTTTCGTCAGCGCGGAATATACAGCAGGCCCAACCCCACCACGCCGACCGCGATTCGCCACCAGGCGAACGGCGCAAAGCCATGCTTGCTGACGAAATCCAGCACTGTCTTCACCACGAACACGCCCGAGATCAGCGCCGCCACGAAGCCCAGGCCGATCAGGCCCAGGTCATTGGTGCTGAGCCTGTCGATGTTCTTGTAGAGGTCATAGGCGAAGGCGCCGGCCATGGTCGGCATGGCCAGAAAGAAGCTGAACTCGGCCGCCGAGCGCTTGTCGCACTTCAGCAGCAGGGCGCCGGCGATGGTGGCGCCCGACCGCGACACGCCGGGCACCAGGGCCAGGCACTGGAACAGGCCAATGATGAAAGCCGTCTTCAAGGGATAGTCGGCCACGTCAGTGTGCTTTGGCTCGATCTTCATCCGGTCCAGCGCCAGCAGGGCGAAGCCGCCGATGATCAGGGTGGTGCAGACCAGGGTCGGCGACTCGTAGAGCACCGTCTTGATGAAGTCGTGCGCCAGCACCCCGACGAAGACCGCCGGCAGGAAGGCTAGGAAGACGCCCAGGATGAAACGTCTTGAGTTGGGATCCGTCGGCGCCGTGGTCAGAAGCCCCCACAGACGGCCGAAATAGACTCCGGTAATGGCCAGGATCGCGCCCAGCTGGATCAGCACCTGGAAGGTGTTGCCGGGACTGTTGAAGCCGAGGAAATGCCCGACCAGCAGCAGGTGTCCCGTCGAGGAGACGGGAATGAACTCGGTCAGCCCCTCGATCAGGCCCAACACGATCGCGATCAGCCAGTCTGGCATCGACACTCCCCCAAGACACAGGCCCCCGGCGTGCGCCTGACACGGTAAACAAGGCGTTCATCTACAAAGTGGACTAATAAGGCCAAGAGCGGCCAAGCGATCGCAAAGACCCCGCCATGGACCGGGATATTACTGTCAATTATTTTGACCACCGCATTCTTATTGCCCCAAAGAGTCCGTATGAGGCCGCCGGAAGCAATTTTTCTCCCGGAGCCGGGATCAGGGAAAGACGCATGGCCGAGCGGATGCTGAAATTCACCACGGTGGCCCGCAAGACGCCCGAAAAGCGTGCGGCGGAAGCCCGGAATGGCGACTTCCACGAGATCTATGCCGACTTCATCGACGCCAAGGCGACCGAGCAGGCCTCGCGTTGCTCGCAATGCGGCGTGCCGTTCTGCCAGACCCATTGCCCGTTGCACAACAACATCCCTGACTGGCTGCGAATGACCGCCGAAGGGCGTCTGGAAGAAGCCTACCAGCTGTCGCAAGCCACCAACTCCATGCCGGAGGTCTGCGGTAGAATCTGCCCGCAGGATCGCCTGTGCGAAGGCAACTGCGTCATAGAGCAATCGGGTCACGGCACCGTGACGATCGGTTCGGTCGAACGCTACCTCACCGACAAGGCCTGGGAGATGGGCTGGGTCAAGCCGCTGGTCGCCGGCGTGGCCACCGGCCAGTCGGTCGGGATCATCGGCGCGGGACCTGCGGGCCTTGCCGCTGCCGAAATGCTGCGCGAGCAGGGCCACGAGGTGGTCGTCTATGATCGCCATGACCGGGCCGGCGGCCTGCTGATCTATGGCATCCCCGGCTTCAAGCTGGAGAAGGACGTCGTCGAGCGGCGCACCCGGCGTCTCGCCGACGGCGGCGTGGTCTTCAAGATGAACTTCGAGGTCGGCAAGGACGCCACCCTTGAAGACCTTCGGGCCCGTCACGACGCCGTGCTGATCGCCGTCGGCGTCTATGCGGCGCGCGACCTGGTGGCGCCGGGCGCCGGCAGCCAGGGCGTTGTGCCGGCCCTGGACTATCTGATCGCCTCCAACCGCACGGGCCTGGGCGACGTCGTTCCCGAATACGAGAACGGCACGCTGAACGCCTCGGGCAAGGATGTGGTCGTGGTCGGCGGCGGCGACACCGCCATGGACTGCGTGCGCACCGCCATCCGCCAGGGCGCGACCTCGGTCACCTGCCTCTATCGCCGCGACAAGGCCAACATGCCGGGCTCGCTGCGCGAAGTGGCCAATGCCGAGGAAGAAGGCGTGACCTTCGAGTGGCTGGCCGCGCCCCGGGCCCTGAGCGGCGACGCCAACGCCGTCACCGGCGTGCGCGCCATCCGCATGCGCCTGGGCGCGCCCGACGCCTCGGGCCGCCAAAGCCCCGAGGAGATCGAAGGCGGCGACTTCGACCGTCCGGCCCAACTGGTGGTCAAGGCCCTGGGGTTTGAGCCCGAGAACCTGCCGGAAGCCTGGTCGGCCCCGGACCTGAAGACCACCCGCTGGGGCACGGTGAAGGCTGATGTCCGCAACCAGATGACCAATCTGGACGGCGTGTTCGCCGCCGGCGACATCGTGCGCGGCGCCTCCCTCGTGGTCTGGGCAATCAAGGACGGCCGCGACGCCGCCGACGCGATCGCCCGCTATCTGAAGTCCAAGGCTTCCGCGACCCTGATCGCGGCGGAGTAGAAGATCATGAGCCAAGACATCCAGCACTATCTGGCCAACCGTCAGGCCCTGATCGACGGTCACGCCTATGACCCGACCACCGAGCGCGACGCCTGCGGCGTCGGCCTGGTCTGCGCCATCGACGGCACGCCGCGCCGCGAAGTGGTCGAGCTGGCCATCAAGGCCCTGAAGGCCCTGTGGCACCGGGGCGCGGTCGACGCCGACGGCAAGACCGGCGACGGCGCCGGCATCCTGCTGTCCGTGCCGCAGGACTTCTTCACCGACCAGGTGCGTCGCACCGGCCACGCCCTGCGCCAGGGGTCAATCGCCGTGGGCCAGATCTTCCTGCCGCGCACCGACCTGGGCGCCCAGGAGGCCTGCCGCACCATCGTCGAGGCCGAGGCCCTGCGCTTTGGCTTCTATATCTATGGCTGGCGCCAGGTGCCCGTCGACACCTCGGTGATCGGCGAAAAGGCCAACGCCACCCGTCCGGAAATCGAGCAGATCATGCTGGCCGCCCCGTCTGGCCTGGAAGGCGAGGCGCTGGAACGCGCCCTCTTCCTGTGCCGCAAGCGGATCGAAAAGCGCGTCCATGCCCAGAACCTGTCGGGCTTCTATATCTGCTCGCTGTCGGCCAAGTCGCTGATCTACAAGGGCATGTTCCTGGCCGAGGCCATTGACGAATTCTATCCCGACCTCAAGGACGAGCGCTTCGCCGCCAATGTGGCGATCTTCCACCAGCGCTATTCGACCAACACCTTCCCCGAATGGCGCCTGGCTCAGCCCTTCCGGATGCTCGCCCACAACGGCGAGATCAACACCATCAAGGGCAACATCAACTGGATGAAGTCCCACGAAATCAAGATGGCCGCCCAGGCCTTCGGAGAGTTCGGGGATGACGTCAAACCGGTGATCCAGCCGGGCGGGTCGGACAGCGCCAGCCTCGACAACACCTTCGAGGTTCTGGTCCGCGCCGGCCGTGACGCGCCGATGGCTAAGGCCCTGCTGGTGCCGGAAGCCGCCAACGAGCACATGCAGGACGCCCACAAGGCGCTCTATTCCTACTGCAACGCCGTGATGGAGCCGTGGGATGGTCCGGCCGCCCTGTGCGCCACCGACGGCCGCTGGGTCGTGGCCGGCAAGGACCGCTCGGGTCTGCGCCCCCTGCGCGTGGCCTATACCGATGATGGCCTGGTGATCATGGGTTCGGAAGCGGGCATGTGCGGCGTCGCCGAGAGCCGCATCACCCGCAAGCTGGCCATCTCCCCGGGCCGGATGATCGCCATCGACCTGGCCGAAGGCCGCCTCTATGGCGAGGACGAGATCATCGACGAACTGGCCACCCGCCACCCCTATACCGAGTGGCTGGGCAACATGGTCGATCTCGAAAAGGAGATCGCCCCCGGCCCCGAACCGCGCAGCTATGGCCGAGAGGAACTGACCCGCCGCCAGGCCGCCGCCGGCTTCAGCCTTGAAGACCTGGAGATGATCCTCGCCCCCATGGTCGAGGACGGCAAGGAAGCGGTCGGTTCGATGGGCGACGACAGCCCCCTGGCCGTGCTGTCGGAAAAGTACCGGCCGCTCAGCCACTTCTTCCGCCAGAACTTCAGCCAGGTGACCAACCCGCCGATCGATCCGCTGCGGGAAACCAATGTCATGAGCCTGAAGACCCGGTTCAAGAACCTGGGCAACATCCTGGCCCAGGACGCCGCCCAGGCCGATGTCTATGTGCTGCAGAGCCCGGTGCTGACCACCGGCATGTATGTGCGCATCCACGAACTGCTGGGCGAGAAGAACGTCGCGGTCATCGATTGCACCATGCCCCTGCCGGCGCCCGAAGCCCGCCCCGGCGACGCCCTGCGCGCCAATCTCGACCGGATCCGGGCCGAGGCCGAGGACGCCGTGCTGCGCGGCTGCGGCGCCATCGTGCTGACCGACGAGGCCAGCCAGCAGAACCGCGTCGCCCTGCCGATGATCCTGGCCACCGGCGGCGTCCACAGCCATCTGGTCAACAAGGGTCTGCGCTCCTACGTCTCGCTGATCGTTCGCTCGGCCGAGTGCCTCGACACCCACTATTTCGCGGTGCTGGTCGGCGTGGGCGCCACGGCGGTCAACGCCTATCTGGCCCAGGAAACCTTCCAGGATCGCCTGGAGCGCGGCCTGATCGGCGACAGGACGCTGCGCGACGTATGCTTGAACTTCAAGGGCGCCATCGAGGCGGGCCTGCTGAAGATCATCTCCAAGATGGGCATCAGCATCATCTCGTCCTATCGCGGCGGCTACAATTTCGAAGCCGTCGGCCTGTCGCGGGCCCTGGCCGCCGAGTTCTTCCCCGGCATGCCCTCGCGCATCTCGGGCATCGGCCTGGCCGGCATCGAGAGCAAGGCCGTCGAACTGCACCGCAAGGCCTGGGACAGCGTCGCCGTCACCCTGCCGGTCGGCGGGCTCTACAAGCTGCGCAAGTCGGGCGAGGCCCATGCCTTCGAGGCGCGGCTGATCCACACCTTGCAAAGCGCCTGCGACACCGGCGACTACGAGCTCTATCGCCGCTGGTCCAACGGCCTGCGCACCCAAAAGCCGATCCAGCTGCGCGACCTGCTGGACTGGCGCTCGGACCGCAACCCGATCTCGACCGACGACGTCGAGAGCGTCAACGAAATCCGCAAGCGCTTCGTCACGCCCGGCATGAGCCTGGGCGCCCTGGGCCCCGAGGCCCACGGCATGCTGAACATCGCCATGAACCGCATCGGGGCCAAGTCAGTCTCGGGCGAGGGTGGCGAGGACTCGGCGCGCTACAAGCCCCTGCCCAATGGCGACAATCCCAACAGCGCCATCAAGCAGGTGGCCTCCGGACGGTTCGGCGTCACCGCCGAATATCTGAACCAGTGCGTGGAGATCGAGATCAAGGTCGCCCAGGGCGCCAAGCCTGGCGAGGGCGGCCAGCTGCCCGGCTTCAAGGTCACGGAGATGATCGCAAGGCTGCGCCACGCCACCCCCGGCGTCATGCTGATCAGCCCGCCGCCGCACCACGACATCTATTCGATCGAGGACCTGGCCCAGCTGATCTATGACCTCAAGCAGATCAACCCGGTCGCCCGGGTGACGGTCAAGCTGGTGGCCATGACCGGCATCGGCGCCATCGCGGCCGGCGTCGCCAAGGCCAAGGCCGACGTGATCCTGGTCGCCGGCGGCGTCGGCGGCACGGGCGCCTCGCCCCAGACCTCGGTGAAATATGCCGGCGGTCCCTGGGAGATGGGCCTGTCGGAGGCCAACCAGGTCCTGACCCTGAACAACCTGCGCCACTCCGTCGTGCTGCGGGCCGACGGCGGCATGCGCACGGGTCGCGACATCGTCATCGCCGCCATGCTGGGGGCCGAGGAGTTCGGCATTGGAACGGCCTCGCTGGTGGCCATGGGTTGCATCATGGTGCGCCAGTGCCATTCCAACACCTGCCCGGTAGGTGTCTGTACCCAGGACGAGGCCCTGCGCGCCAAGTTCACGGGCACGCCGGAAAAGGTCATCAACCTCTTCAGCTTCATCGCCGAGGAAGTGCGCGAGATCCTGGCCGGGCTGGGCTTCAGGAGCCTGCAGGAAATCGTCGGCCGCACCGACCTGCTGGCCCAGGTCAGCCGGGGCGGCGAGCATCTGGACGACCTTGACCTGAACCCGCTGCTGGTTCGCGCCGATCCCGGCCAGAACAAGCCCTACAACACCGTGGTCGGCCGCAACGAGGTGCCCGACACCCTGGACGCACAGATCGTTCGCGACGCCGCCCCCCTGCTGGAGCGCGGCGAGAAGATGCAGCTGACCTACACGGTCCGCAGCACCGCCCGCACGATCGGCACGCGCACCTCAAGCCACATCGTGCGCAAGTTCGGCATGAAGGGCCTGCCCGCCGGCCACCTGACCGTCCAGCTCAAGGGCTCGGCCGGCCAGAGCCTGGGGGCCTTCGCGGTTCAGGGCCTGCGCATCGAACTGACCGGCGAGGCCAACGACTATGTCGGCAAGGGCCTGTCGGGCGCGACGATCGTCATCAAGCCCTCGCGTCATCTGTCGTCGCCGGAAAGCAACGCCCTGCTGGGCAACACCGTGCTGTTTGGCGCCACCTCCGGCCGGCTGTTCGCGGCGGGCCAGGCGGGCGAGCGCTTTGCGGTCCGCAACTCGGGCGCCACCACGGTGGTCGAGGGCTGCGGCGCCAATGGCTGCGAATACATGACGGGCGGCCAGGTGGTGATCCTGGGCCCGACGGGCGGCAATTTCGGGGCCGGCATGACCGGCGGCATGGCCTTCGTCCTCGACCAGCACGGCCGGTTTGAGAAGGCCTTCAATCCGGAAAGCATCGTCGTCCAGCGCCTGGCCTCACCCTATTGGGAGGGCGTGCTGCGATCCCTGGTGGCCGAGCACGCCCGCGAAACCGACTCGGCCTTCGCAGGGTCCTTGCTCCGGGACTGGGACCGGGTGCGGGACCTGTTCTGGCAGGTCTGCCCCAAGGAGATGGTCAGCCGTCTGCCGCAGCCGCTGGCGGCGGAAGAGGTCGCGGCCTAAGGCCCTTTCCGGGCGCGGAGGACGGCCCCTCCGCGCCTTTGGCGCTCCTCCCCCCATCGGACGAAGACGATCTCATCTGCCCCATAGGGGGACCAACGACCACGAAGCGGTCGGGTGGGGCAAACCTAGCGGGCCTACCCCAACGCCTCACCAACATACCGCGCCCTGGGCCGGATCAACCGCCCCGTTTGCCCCTGCTCAATGGCGTGGGCCAGCCACCCTGCGGTGCGCGCCACCGCAAACAGGATGAACGGCGCGTCGGCCGGCAGAGCTAGCGCTCGGGCCAGACCCACCAGCGCAAAATCGATGTTCGGCAGCTGGCCCGTCGCGGCTTCCGTCTCCCGCCGCAGATCCGCCAGCAGGGCGGGCGGTTCGAACGCCGCCAGCAAGGCTCGCGCCCTCGGGTCCCCATCCGGATAGAGCGGATGCCCAAAGCCGGGCGTCGAAGATCCCTGCGCCAGCCGCGCGCTAACGGCCCTGGCGGCGCCCGCCCGGTCCGCCTCTGCGACAAAGGCCTCGACCCGCGCGGCCATGCCGCCGTGCAGCGGCCCCGACAGGGCGCAGAGCCCTGCCAGGGCGGCGGCCGACAGCGACGCCCCCGTCGAGGCCGCGACCCGCGCCGCGAAGGTCGAGGCGTTGAGCTCGTGATCGGCCAGCAGCACCAGCGCCGTCCGCAGCAGGTCCGCCCCCGCCGTGTCGACGCCCCACGCCAGCGCCAGCCGCTGATGGGCCGAACCTTCGGTCACCTCGCCCGCCGCCGCGTCGACCACGGCGTCGAGCAGGCCGGCGGCTTCCATGGCCAGGGCCAGCGGCGCTCGTCCCCGAGCCGGCGCCTCCGCCCCCGCCCGCAGCGCCAGGGCGTTGAAGAGGCGGGCGCGAGCGGTCTCGCCGGCCACGACAGCCCGCGCCCGCGCCGTCTTCAGGGCCGCGCCATGGCCGCCGCGTAGCAGCCGCGCGGTCTGTTCGAGGGTGTGATCCTGAGCCAGCACCGCCGCGTCGCGGCCGCGATACCAGAGCCGGCCGCCCACCACCGTGGTGATTGCCGAGGCCAGCACCGGCTCGCCCCAGGCGATGGCCTCGGCGGCCACATCCGCCGCGCGACGCCCCCGGGCCTTGCGGGCGTGCAGGGCCGCGACGTCGGAGGCGCGGTACAGGCTGCGGCGCGGATCGTCGGGATGGGCGGCGGCCTCGATCCGGCCCCGGCTGACATAGGCGTAGAGAGTCTGCGGCCGGATCCCCAGCCGTTCCAGCACCTGATCCGCGTCCAGCCAGTCGCTCGCCATATAGATTGATTATATTGATCAAGATTGACGATCAAGCGCGGCGAGCGCGAATTGCACCTCGAAAGGAGACCTCAGATGTCCGAAGGTCTTGAAGGCGTGATCGCCGCCCGCACCGTTCTGTCCGACGTCGACGGCGCCCACGGCCGTCTGGTCATTCGTGGCTATGCCGTCGAGGATCTGGCTGGCCACACCCCATTCGAACAGACTGCGCACCTCTTGTTCGATGGCTTTTTCGACGACATGCCGGCCGATCTGGCCCCGGCCCTAGGGGCGGCGCGGGTCAAGGCGTTCGCCGAGGTGGGCGCGCTGGACGACGGCCTGGCCAGGCGCGATCCGGTGGAAGCCATGCGCGCCCTGCTGGCCCGCCTGCCCGATGGTGATGATCTGGCCACCGCCCTGCTGCTGCTGGCCGCCCCGGCCGTCTTCACCCCCGCCGTGCTGCGCGTCACGGCCGGACAAACCCCCGTCGCGCCGGATCCCGCCCTGTCGCACGCCGCCGACTTCCTGCGGATGACCCGGGGCGAGCCCGCCGGCGACGCCGAGACCCGGGCACTGGACGCCTATCTGGTCACGGTCTGCGATCACGGTCTGAACGCCTCGACCTTCGCGGCCCGCGTGATCGCCTCCACCCGGGCGGGCCTGACCTCGGCGGTGCTGGGCGGGCTGTCGGCCCTGAAAGGTCCGCTGCACGGCGGCGCGCCGGGCCCGGTGATCGACATGCTGGACGCCATCGGCACGCCGGAGAACGCCCGGCCCTGGCTGGAAAGGGCCCTGGCGCGGGGCGACCGGCTGATGGGCTTTGGCCACCGCATCTATCGCGTCCGCGACCCGCGCGCCGACGCCCTGAAGGCCGCCGTCCGAAACCTGACCGCCGGCAGCAAGGCCCTGCCCGGCCGCGTCGCCTTCGCCGAGGCCGTCGAGCAGGCAGCCCTTGTCATCCTGCGCGAACGCAAGCCCGACCGGCCGCTGGACACCAATGTCGAGTTCTATACCGCCCTGCTGCTGGAAGCCCTGGACCTGCCGCCGGCCAGCTTCACCTGCGTGTTCGCCATGGGCCGCACGGCCGGCTGGATCGCTCACGCCCGCGAGCAGCTGGCGGGCGGCAAGCTGATCCGGCCGCAGTCGGTCTATGTGGGACCCGGCGTGCGCGAGGCCGCCTGACGCCCCAGCGAGAACGACTCGCGCGAGTCGTTCTCGCTGGGGTGAGACCGCGCCGCTTGTTAAGGAAGCGGCATGACGCTCTCTGCCCTTTCGCCCGATACCCAGGCCCTGACCCGGCGCGTCACCGCCCTGTCAGTGGCCGTGGCGGCGGTGCTGATCGTGGTCAAGACCGCCGCCTGGCTGGCCAGCGGATCGGTGGCGATGCTGGCCTCGCTGTCGGATTCGGGCCTGGACCTCGTCGCCTCGCTGATCACCTTCTTCGCGGTGCGCTACGCCGCCGCCCCGCCCGACGCCGAGCACCGCTTTGGTCACGGCAAGGCCGAAGCCTTTTCCAGCCTGATGCAGGGCGGTCTGGTTTTCGCCTCGGGCGCCCTGATCGGCCAGGAGGCGATCCGGGCCCTGCTCAATCCCCGCCCGGTCGAGCAAGGCCTGCTCGCCATGGCCGTGATGGTCGTCTCGATCGGCCTGACCCTGGCCCTGATCATCGCCCAGTCGAAGGTGCTGAAATCGACCGGCTCCATCGCCGTATCCGGTGACAGGGCCCACTATGCCGCCGATCTGGGCTCCAACGCCGTGGCCCTGGTCGGGATCGGCGCGGCGGCCTTCCTGGGGGTCGGCTGGCTGGACGCGTTCGCCGGCCTGATCGTGGCCCTGTGGCTGATCTGGGGCGCTGTCGGCGTATTTCGCGAGGCCGCCAGCCAGCTGATGGATCGCGAACTACCGGACGAGGACCGCGCCCGCATCGTCGCCCTGGCCACCGAGGATCCCCGCCTTCTGGGCGTGCACCAGCTGCGCACTCGGGCGTCGGGGCCCTATGTTCACATGCAGATGCACGCTGACCTGGAAGCTGGCATCTCGCTGACCGAGGCGCACAGCATCATGGTCGCCGCCGAAAACCGGCTACTGGAGGCTTTCCCCGCCGCCGACATCATCATCCACCCCGACCCGCGCGGTCAGGCCGAGAGCCATGGCGGGCTGTTCGCCGAGGCCCAGCACGGCTAGTAACGGCCGGACCCTCTTCGAGACGAGCTGCCGCCGCATGGACGACACCCTGGCCCAACTGCCCCACGCCTTCGCCGGCAAGACCGTGCTGGTGCTGGGCGACGTGATGCTGGACCGCTTCATCTATGGCGCCGTCGACCGCATCTCGCCCGAGGCGCCGGTGCCGGTGATCGCCGTCGAGCGCGAGACGGCCATGCTGGGCGGGGCGGGCAATGTGGCCCGCAACGTCGCGGCCCTGGGCGGCAAGGCTGTTCTGATCGGTCTGATCGGCGCCGACGACGCCGGCCACGCCCTGAGCGCCCTGCTGGGCGATGAGACGGGCGTCGAGGCGCATCTGGTCACCGACCCTTCGCGCCGAACCACCGAGAAGGTCCGCTATATCTCCGGCTCGCACCAGATGCTGCGCGTTGACCGGGAAGATCGTGGCCCGGCCGAGCCCACCGCCCTGCTGGCCGCCTTCAAGCAGCGCCTGGCCGCCGCCGACGTGGTAGTGCTGTCCGACTACGCCAAGGGCGTGCTCACCGACGCCGTGACCCGCCGGGCCATTGACGCGGCGCGCGCCGCCGGCAAGCCGGTGATCGTCGATCCCAAAAGCCGCAACCTCAGCCGCTATGACGGCGCCACCCTGGTCAAGCCCAACCGCAAGGAGGCCGCCGAGGCGACAGGCGTGCTCGACGACAGCGACGAGGCCTCGGAAGAGGCCGGCGCGGCGATCCTGGCCATGGCGCCGGGCCTTGAAGCCGCTCTGATCACCCGCGGCGGGGCGGGCATGACGCTCAGCGCGCGCGGCCAGGCGCCCGTGCACCTGCCGGCCACCGCCGTTGAGGTCTTTGACGTCTCTGGCGCGGGCGACACCGTAGCCGCCACCCTGGCCCTGGCCGTAGCGGCCGGCGCGTCCCTGGCCGACGCCGCGCGCCTGGCCAATCTCGCCGCTGGCCTGGTGGTGGCCAAGCTGGGCACCGACGTAGTCACCGCCAGCGAACTGACCGCCCTGGCGCGGTCCGAGGCGGGCGAGCCGGCCGAGGTCAAGATCGCCGATCTGCCCCACGCCCTGGAGATCGTCGCCGGCTGGCGGGCGCGAGGCCAGACCGTGGGCTTCACCAATGGCTGTTTCGACCTGCTGCATCCCGGCCACGTGTCGCTGCTGGACCAGTCCCGGGCCGCCTGCGACCGGCTGATCGTCGGTCTCAATACCGACGCCTCGGTCTCGCGGCTGAAAGGCCCGACCCGTCCGGTGCAGAAGGAGCACGCCCGCGCCGTCGTCCTGGCCTCGCTGTCGTCGGTAGATCTGGTGGTGCTGTTTGACGAGGACACCCCGCTGAACCTGATCCAGGCGTTCCGTCCCGACGTGCTGGTCAAGGGCGCCGACTATACGGTCGAGACCGTGGTCGGCGCCGACGTTGTGCTGGGCTATGGGGGCCGGGTGCTTCTGGCCGACCTCAAGCCGGGCCAGAGCACCACCGCCCTGATCGGCCGGATGAACGCAAAAACCTAAGCTTCACCGGCCGAGAACAGCGCATAAGCACCTGCTTTGTTTGGGTTAACGGTGTTCAGCAACAGGTTGTTAAGCAAACCGGCGCATCGCTCTTTCGATGCAGCCTGAGCGCAAATGGGCATGAGCGTCGATCGCACCCTTTACCATTTCCCCCTGGACCCCGCCTCGCGACAGGTGCGTCTGGCGC
>Ga0209066_10001186_pt1 | contig 35412 bp, 23 predicted proteins | sample All_14_2_FD_187198 | JGI IMG/M metagenome (GOLD analysis project Ga0209066, IMG submission 187198) | Freshwater microbial communities in response to fracking from Pennsylvania, USA - Allegheny Zone_MetaG_DW_15 (SPAdes) (version 2) ... | reverse complement strand
CTCGCCACCACAACGCGGAGAATACGCGGCCCGCTCCCACGAGCGGCGATGGCTATGTAGCTCAGCCGGTTAGAGCACAGCACTCATAATGCTGGGGTCGGTGGTTCGAGTCCACCCATAGCCACCATATTGACTCGTCAAGACGCTCCAAGAAAATCCAGAAATCCAGATAAACCGCGCAGTTGCGCGGTTTTTTGTTGGTCAGGACGCGTCACGATGCGTCAGGATGCAGCACCTCCGTGGGGGTAGCGATGGGGGTGCTGCAGGAGTACAAAGGGTCGGTACCCCCAAGAGACCCCGACATGCCTGCGAAGGTACCCCCACTCAGCGACCTACGCTGCCGCTCTGCAAAGGCTGATCCGGCAGGAAAGCCCCATAAGCTATTCGATGGCGGCGGGCTGTTCCTGTTGATCAGCCCAACGGGGACCAAGCACTGGCGCTTCAAGTACCGGTTCGCAGGCAAGGAGAAGCTGCTTTCACTGGGGCCGTATCCCTCGGTCAGCTTGGCCGACGCGCGTGAATTACGCGACCAAGCTCGACAGCAGCTGCGCGCATCGATTGATCCAGCGGTTGCGCGACGCATCCGCCAAATCGAGGCCACGACATCGGCGTCGAATACAATGGAAGCCATCGGCCGTGAGTGGCACCAGAAGCAGTCGAGCGGGTGGGCAACTAGCCACGCTGATAAGGTGCTTATCCGACTTGAAAAGAACGTCTTCCCAGTCCTGGGGGCGCTTCCTATCCAGAGCATCACTACACCGGCGCTGCTCTCTACGCTGCAAACCATCGAGCGTCGGGGAGCGCTCGACACGGCGCGAAGAATTCGCCAATACATGGTGCAGATCTTTCGACACGCTATCCAGACTGGGCGAGCCGAACGCAACCCCGCGGCAGACCTGGTCGGCGCCACCGCAGTTCCGATCTCACACAAGTACGCATCCATCCGTGACCCGCAGCTGCTCGGCAGACTAGTCGCGGACCTTGACGTCTACGAAGGCTCGAACATCACCCGTGCCGCTCTGCAGCTGCTGCCCATGCTGTTTTGCCGACCGGGCGAGTTGCGCGGCATGCGCTGGACCGAACTGGACATGGATGCACGCCTTTGGCGCATCCCTCCGGAGCGCCAGAAGCTGCGCAAGCGCACTAAACAGTCCAACCGGGTCGCTGATTTCATCGTGCCCCTTCCAAAGCAGGCGGTGGAGGTGTTGCAAGGTCTTGCGCCATACACCAAGGGATATGGCGAGTTCGTCTTTCCGAGCGAGCGAAGCCGCGATCGACCGATGTCCGACGGAACATTCAGCGCGGCCCTGCGCCGCCTCGGATACGACTCCTCGATCATTACACCCCACGGCTTCAGGCACACGGCGTCGACGATGTTGAACGAGAGCAGGCGCTGGTCAGCGGATGCGATCGAAGCGCAGTTGTCGCATGCGGACCCGAACTCGGTACGAGGCATCTATAACGGGGCCAAATACCTGAAGGAACGCGAGCAGATGATGCAGGCTTGGGCGGATCACCTCGACCGCCTGAAGCGCCAGCCATGCCGCCGAAAGGCGAGCATGGCCAGAGCCGACCAGGACGCGGATCTCTGACGCAAATTCCACAGTCGCGAAAGGGCTGGATCGAGGATCGCCTTGAAGGGGAGGACAGCCGCGAAACAACGCCGTCGGTTCCGCGACGCCTTCCGCGCGAAGTTCCCGATTCTCCGCACGCCCCTGCAGGTCCTGCAAGCATTCGATGCACCGTCCGCCTGTCCAGCATCTTCGAATGCCCATCGAAGGGTTTTACCCCGCGCCTGGGCCAAGCGAAGAATGGACCATCTGGTGCGTGTGCGTAGAAGTCGCCCGTGCTCGCCTGACAGTGCGGACAGTGATTCATGAAGTAGCCCATCTCCGCCGTCTGACTGAAAGCGGGGGGACGTCGACAGGTCGGCAGGTGCCGACGCACCAGTGCTTCGAGCACGGGCGACATGGATGTCACACGCTGCAATGCAGCCGGATCGTCGAACGGCAATCAGCGCGGCGGCTCCGCTTCGTCGAGCCAGGCCTCGGGTGAGACTGGCCGGCGAGGGCGCCGACCCGGAGCGTCCGGTTGACCCCAGTGTCGTGGTCACACTGCCAAAGGCGGATCGCTTCTCTCCTGGCGAAGTCCGCGCCACCATCCGCGCCATCCCCATCAGCAAGCTCGAACCCATACGAGCGGCGATGCGAGACGAGCGCAACTGGGCGCCCATCATCGGCGCCTTCGCGATGGAAACGGCGTTGTCTGACTACATCGCGCTACACCCGGACCAGCTCGAACCCGGACTCATTTCGCACGCGGGCTTGAATGCCCGCGAGCTCGTGATGCCAGACCGAGGCCGCATTGACGCGCTTTTGCAAGATCACGTTGGCACGCCGGTCATCGTGGAGTGCAAGCAACACGCACCTTCCACCGCCGACGTCGACCAGCTGCTTCGCTATCGAAACCTGTTCGCGGCCAACACCGACTGGTGCCCGGAAGGCAAAGTGCGTTCGATCCTCGTGCACGGCGGCGCAAGTCGAGTGCCCTCAGCGGTGGCGGAGTACGCGCGCAAAAACGACGTCGAGCTCCTGTTCCACCAACTGCGCGTGAACTTCACCAGCAGTGGCGTGTGAGACCGAAGATGCCGTATTCACTGGTCCAACGTTCGCAAGCGTTTCATAACGCCATACTCGATGCGCTCGGTGAACGCGTGCCCGTTAATGATCGCTCCCGTATCACCTTGGCACTGCGTGGTATAGCGTTCTCGCATGGCCACGGCGTGGCAGCAATGCTCGTGGGCAATCCGACTAGCGCCATGGCACTGGTCCGGTTGAACTACGAGGCCTTGGTGCGTGCTAACTGGGTTCTGTACAGTCCTCAAAAGGCCGGCAGGTCACCTTGGTATTCCCGAAGCCAATTTCGAGACCTGCCAAAACAACGTGCGCGCTAGCCATTTCTGAAAGCGCCTTATATTTCCGGTAGTTAAAGCTCAAGTTCTGCCCCAATTTTGGGGCCAAATGTGGGGCAGAACTTGGGGCAGAATCTGGGCCCAAATTCGACCGTAGAGCACGAATATGTGCTGCGCAAGTTATCGGGAAGGCTTCTGAAGCCCTGAATGGGGCAGAATTTGGGGCAGAATTTGGGGCAGAATTTGGGGCAGAATTTGGGGCAGAATTTGGGGCAGACGAAACACCCTAACCCTTTGAATTATTGATCGTTTTCAAAATCGCTTCGCAACGAAGGCGGTAAGATGCGAATTTTCACGGGCGAAATTTGTCCGCGCAGTGACCCCAACCCCGAAAAGCAAACCATCTGGAGCAAATCAGACTAGCTCCGGGACGCTATACATATGGGCGAACAAATTTGTGCGCCATCGGCCTCAACAACTTGCGTAGCCCATATTAGGGTGTCATGGTGAATCTGGCCCTTACGCGTGCGTGCGCGTTATGGCAGCGAAACGGATAAACCCATAGGCATTACAGGGCGAGACATGTCAGAACAGCACACATTTTCTGAGGCATTGGAAGACACCCTGGAACAACTCAAGAAGACCACGTGGGCGGAAGCCAAGGAGCTGGAGCAGTGGTTTGCGGAATCGCGTAAAGAAATCGCAGCGATTCCGCAGCGAGGGGAAGAATTTCTGTCGGTCGATATCCGCATCCGATCAGAAACGGTGCCAACGACGGTGCCAACGACGGTGGCATGGTGACGTTGCCACATGCGGAACCGAGGAGCGCAGCCGATGGCAAGGGACTTTCGCAAACCGAAAGAGGCATGGGCCTGCAACACCAGCGATACGCCAGAACGTCCTGCTCGGGCATGACCTGATGCGAGTCCTGAAAACCCACAGCCGCCGGATCACCCAGAAATAAGGACGCCCACCATGGACAAACAAGACAACAAGGATCCCTCGGCGCTCGAGGTGCTGACCGACAATCTGGCCCACGCGCTGCTTGAGTGGGAACAGAGCAAGCGCGAGGAGCGCCGCTGGCTGACAGTCAAGCGGATCGCCATCGCGAGTGCAGCGACGCTTTTCGGTCTCATCTACCTCGCGGGGCTGGCACCAAACCTGCTCAGCGGCGAGGCGACGGAACCCACCGTGGCGATCATTGATATCGTCGGGGGGATTGATGACAACGCCGCTGCGTCCGCGCGAAAACTGGTCCCGGTCATTGAGCGCGCATGCGAGGCCACGACGACCAAGGCCCTCATCCTGCGGATCAACTCGCCAGGCGGTAGCCCGACGGAAGCGGAGCGAATCATGGCCGCCGTTGATCGCTGCAAGGCCCTTAAGCCCGAAATGCCCGTCGATGCCGTCATCGAAGGCATGGGCGCGTCGGCGGGCTACATGATCGCGACGACGGCCAATCAGATCGTGGCCAACCGCTATGCCATCGTCGGATCGATTGGCGCCGTCATGAGTGGACTGGATGCGTCTGCCGCCGCCGAGCGACTGGGACTGTCAGAGCGCGTCATAGCCTCAGGACCGCTCAAAGCCACGAACTACCTGTTCACCGAGAACACGCCAGCGCAGACAAAGGCGTTGCAGGAGGTTGTGGACGGAATGGCAAGCGAATTCCGTCGTCAAGTGGAGACCGCACGGGGTGAGCGACTGAACGCCGAGTTTCCCGATCTCTGGTCGGGGCGCATCTGGACCGCGGATGTCGCACAACAAGCGGGCCTGGTCGATCAGCTGGCCGTGCTGGAGGACTACCTGAAGGCCACGTATCCCGACCTGAAGGTACACAACTATCGGCCGCGTCAGTCGATGCAAGAGCGCCTTGGCATTGAGGCGAGCGTGCGGGATGGCGTTACGGCGGCGGTGGCGGGATGGCTGAACCCGAAGTTGCACTAGTCGCCTGAGCGGCAGAAACGAGCGAGGCGTAACACTGACTGCGCCAGGACAGATCTTCGTCGGTCCATAGCACTGCTATGGACCAAGGATCGGCGGAACGAATGGGCCGCGCAGGCGGTTTTGCAGACCAGTCGGCTGCTGCGGCACACGCTCCTATGGCTGATCCGCCAGCACCGCAACGTTCCCGACAGTGCTCAGCGAGTCGGCGCCTCCCTCACCGACAACGTGAATCTGCGATAGCCGCCGCGCCCGCGCGTTCAAGATGTTCTCAACAATCACTGCTGCGCCCTCATGGTCTCCGCTACACATTGCCTGCAGGAAGTCCCTCGCTTGGCTCTGCTTGCGACCACCTTGGATCGAGCGAAGTTTGGTATCGGTCATGCTGTTCCCCCCAGAGCCCATACACGGCGGGCCGTCTCCCACCATTTGCCACAGCGATACCCTCGCGGGACACATCGCACAAGTTGTCGAGAAAAAGCGCTGTCCGACCGAGTTGGGTGATCGACCAGCCAACGACTCGTCTGGGAATGCTCGGTTCCATCAATCCATTCTCCAAGCGGCGCACATGGTTTCACAGCTCCGATGGAACTACCGATGCCGCGCTGAAGCAGATACCCTCGATGGTTTGGCGGCCGCGCTCCCGTCCACTCACCGCCCGACTAGCGCCCGCAAGCCAGGGAGCCGTCGGCCGACCAGAATGCAATAGGGCGTAAACCTCTCGAATCGAACTGAATCATGCCGATCAAGAAATCCGACCTCTATTCCAAACTCTGGGCCTCCTGTGACGAACTGCGCGGCGGCATGGACGCCAGCCAGTACAAGGACTACGTGCTGGTCCTGCTGTTCATCAAATACATCAGCGACAAGTACGCCGGCCAGCCCTTCGCGCCCATCCAGATTCCCGAAGGCGCCAGCTTTGCCGACATGGTCGCCCTCAAGGGCAAGAGCGATATTGGCGACCAGATCAACAAGAAGATCGTCCGCCCGCTGGAAGAAGCCAACCGCCTGCGCATCAAGGCCGATTTCAACGACGACGCGCTGCTGGGCTCTGGCAAGGAAAAGGTCGACAAGCTCACCAACCTGATCGGCATCTTCGAGTCCAAAGACCTGGACTTCTCTAAGCACCGCGCCGACGGCGACGACATCTTGGGCGACGCCTACGAATACCTCATGCGCCACTTCGCCACCGAAAGTGGCAAGAGCAAAGGGCAGTTCTACACCCCGGCCGAAGTCAGCCGCGTCATGGCCCAGGTGCTGGGCATTGCCCAGGCCAAGACCAGCCCCAACACCACGGTGTACGACCCCACCTGCGGCTCCGGCTCGCTGCTGCTCAAGGTGGCCGAGGCCGCGCCCACGGCTGTCAGCGTCTACGGGCAGGAGAAGGAAGAAGTCACCAGCGGCCTGGCCCGCATGAACATGATCCTGCACCACAACCCCGGTGCGGTCATCGAGCAGGGCAACACCCTGGCCGACCCCAAGTTCCTCGATGGCGATCAGCTCAAGACCTTCGACTACGTGGTGGCCAACCCGCCGTTTTCCGACAAGCGCTGGAGCACCGGCCTGGGCGGCGACAAGTACGAACGCTTCAAGGGCTTCGGCACCCCGCCCGACAAGCAGGGCGACTACGCCTACCTGCTGCACATCGTGCGCTCGCTCAAGCCCACCGGCCGGGCCGCCTGCATCCTGCCGCACGGCGTGCTGTTCCGCGGCAACGCCGAGGCCGAAATCCGCAAGAGCCTGGTGCGGCGGGGCCTCGTCCAGGCCATCATCGGCCTGCCGGCCAACCTGTTCTACGGCACCGGCATCCCGGCCTGCATCATCGTCATCGACAAAGCCGGCGCCGCCGCCCGCAAGGGCATCTTCATGATCGACGCCGCCCAGGGCTTCATGAAGGACGGCCCCAAGAACCGCCTGCGCGAGCGCGACATCCACCGCATCGTCGACACCTTCACCCGGCTGGACAGCGGCGACCCGCGCTACGCACGTTTGGTTGGCCTCGACGAGATCGAGAAGAACGACTTCAACCTCAATCTGCCGCGCTACATCGACAGCAGCACGCCCGAAGATCCGCAGGACATCGACGCCCACCTCAACGGCGGCATCCCCGAGGCCGACGTGCTGGCCCCTGACACCCTGGGCCACACGCTGGGTCGCTACTGGGCCGTCTGCCCCCAGCTGAAAGGTGCGCTGTTCCAGCCACTCCGCCCCGGCTACCTGGCCCTGACCGTGCCACCCGCCGGCGTCAAGGCCGCCATCCACAAGCACCCCGAATTCCAGGCCTTCACCCAGACCATGGCCGCCCACTTCGCCGCCTGGCGAAACGAAGTGACGCCCTACCTCAAGGACCTGGACCCAGGCTTCCACCCCAAGGAACTGATCGCCGAAGTGGCCGAGGGTCTGCTCGACCACTACGAACACCCGCCCAAGGACTGGCACCTGATCGACCCCTACGCCGTCTACCAGCACCTGATGGACTACTGGGCCGGCACCATGCAGGACGACGCCTACCTGATCAGCGAAGACGGCTGGAAGGCCGAGACCACCCGCGTGCTGGAGACCAAAAAGAACAAGGACGGCACAGCGGGCAAGACCGTGGACAAAGGCTGGGCCTGCGACCTTTGCCCGAAGGCCCTGCTGGTGCAACACCACTTTGCCGCTGAACAGGCCGAGCTGGACCGGCTGGCCGCCGAGCTGGAAAGCACCCAGGCCGCCATGACCGAGCTGGAAGAAGAACACAGTGGTGACGAGGCTGCCTTCGGCCCCCTCGACAAGATCAACGACAAGGAAGTGAAGGCGCGCCTCAAGGAGATCGGGCGCGACGCCGACGCGGCCGACGAGTTGGCCGTGTTGAAGCAGTGGCTGGCCCTGTCGGAACAGGCCAGCACGCTGAAGAAGCGCATCAAGACCCTGGACGCCGAACTGGACGCCCAGGCCCTGGCCCGCTACGCCACCCTCACGCCCGACGAGGTGAAGACCCTGGTGGTGGACCACAAGTGGATGGCGGCGCTGGACGCCGCCGTGCACGGCGAGCTGGACCGCGTGAGCCAGGCGCTGACCGGGCGGGTGAAGGAGCTTGCGGAACGCTATGGGCGAACCATGCCGGCGCTGGCGCAGCAGGTGAACGACCTGGAAGCGCGGGTGGCGGGGCATCTGGCGACGATGGGGTTCGCATGGAAGTGAGGGAGCCATCTGCCCGCTATCTGCGCGCCAAACATCAGACCGAGGTGGGAGAGCTTCCTACCGACTGGTCATGTTCATCGCTCGGGGATGTGGCTGACATCCTTACTGGGTTTCCATTTCCAAGTGCTGGATATTCAGGTGCTGGTGTACGCCTGCTTCGCGGTTCTAACGTCAAGCGTGATCAGATTGAGTGGCGCGAAGACTTGACCATGTACTGGCCAGACGTGACGGCGGAAATTCGGAAGTACCTGCTCAAGGTGGGCGATGTCGTCATCGCGATGGACGGTTCGTTGGTTGGTCGGAGCTTTGGCGCCCTTTCTGAGCATGACGTTCCAGCACTGTTGCTTCAGCGGGTCGCCCGTGTACGGTCGACTGATGTCGATATCGGATATCTCAAGCATTGGATCTGTTCCGAGCGATTCACCACGCATAGCGACGCGGTAAAGACGACAACAGCTATTCCGCACATCAGCCCAGGGGACATTCGCTCCTTCAAGGTCGCAGTGCCCCCAACAATCGCGGAACAACAGCAAATCGGCTTGGCTCTGTCGGAAACCGACGCCCTGATCGACTCGCTGGAGCAACTGCTGACCAAGAAGCGCCAAATCAAGCAAGGCGCCATGCAGGAACTGCTCACCGGCAAGCGGCGGTTGCCGGGATTCGACCGGCCTTGGAAAGCATCAAAGTTTGGTCAACTGGGTACCTTCTTGAAGGGGTCGGGCATCCGGCGCGACGAAGCACTCAGCGGTGATTTGCCTTGTGTGCGCTACGGCGAGATCTACACCACCCATTCGGACCACATTCGCAACTTCAGCTCGTGGATTTCGCCTGAGGTTGCCTGCACATCGACCTTGCTGCGCCGAGGCGACCTGCTGTTTGCGGGCTCGGGCGAGACCAAGGAGGAAATTGGCAAGTGCGTGGCATTCCTCCACAACGGGCCAGGGTATGCAGGCGGCGACATCGTGATCCTGCGCCCAACGGTGGATGTTGATTCGATGTTCCTTGGCTATCTGTTCAACATGCCATCTGTGGTGCGCCAGAAGGCGAGCAGGGGTCAGGGCGATGCTGTGGTGCACATCAGCGCCAATGCCCTCGGAGAGATTGAAGTTGAGTTGCCGGAGGCGATTGAGCAAGCGGCCATCGCCCAGGCTCTCTCCGACATGGACGCCGAAATCACCGCCCTCGAATCCCGCCTCACCAAAGCCCGCGCCCTCAAGCAGGCCATGGCCCAGGCCCTGCTGACCGGCCGCATCCGACTCGTGGAGCCCACCGCATGAGCATGAACCCACCCGCCAAGAGTTACTACCGTGTGATGCTGGGCCGCCAGAGCGCCCATGTGGCCGAGTGCCTGGCGGGCGGCTTCATTGGCACCGACTTCGAGATCCACCAGGACCTGAGCGGCCAGTTGCCCGCGGAATGGCGGCAGTTCAACGCCGCCTTCATCCCGGTGTTCCTGGCCAACCGCCCCGACAAGAGCCGCATCGCGGCGGGCCTGGCCTGCGGCGCGCTGTGGACGGTGAGCAAGGGCATCCGCACCGGGGACGTGGTGCTGTGCCCGGACGGCACCGGCCGTTACCACGTGGGCGAGGTTCAGGGCGCCTACACCTACGCGCCGGGCCAGGTGCTGCCGCACCGCCGCCCGGTGAAGTGACTGCCCATGGTGATCGACCGCGCGGCCATGAGCGAAGCGCTGCGCAATTCCACCGGCTCGTTGCTGACGGTGGCCAACGTCAGCGAGTACCACCAGGAGATCGAGCAGTTCCTGGCCGCGCTGCCGGGCCAGGCCGCACCGAACATCGTCGCCACCGACCCGGTGGTGGAAGACCCGGTGGCCTTTGCGATGGAGAAGCACCTGGAGGACTTCCTGGTGAAGAACTGGGCGCAGACCGAGCTGGCCCAGGATTTCAAGATCTACGAGGAAGACGGCGAGCTGGTGGGCCAGCAGTACGGCACCGACGCCGGGCCCATCGACATCCTGGCCGTGAGCAAGGACGGCCAGCGCCTGCTGGTGGTGGAGCTCAAGCGCGGCCGCGCGTCGGACGTGGTGGTGGGCCAGATCCTGCGCTACATGGGCTATGTGAAGGAACAGATCGCCGAGCCGCACCAGACGGTGGAGGGCGCGATCATCGCGCTGGACGACGACCAGAAGCTGCGCTGGGCCATCGCGGTGGTGCCCAGCATCCGCTTCTACCGCTACCAGGTGAGCTTCAGGCTCCACAAGCACTGACTGCGGCCGGCCGCAGCAGAATTGGTATTCTTTCCCCTCTCCCCCACGATTGGAGCGCCCACCATGCCTCGAATCCCTGTTCTGGACGAAGCATCCATGCAGTCCGCCGAATTGCAGATTCCCCTGCGGGCCCAGCTAGCAGGCCAGGCTGCGCACCAGCGCGCAGTGGGCAGCCACGCCACCACCTTGGTCATGAAAACCCCCAGCGGCGTGCTGGTGGCGCGCCAAACCAGCGGTCAGGTGAAGGTCCTCAAGACACTGCCTGCCGCCACGCCGGTGCGCGCAGGCACGGTGTTCAAGCGGGTTGCCAAGCGGGCCATCAAGGCCATTAGCCGTTGAACACAGCGGTGGCGGCTGCGCAGGCGCGTCTGCGTGTGTTCGCCGGCCCCAACGGCTCTGGCAAGAGCACCATCCACGAGGCCTTGAAGCCCGAGTGGATCGGCATCTATGTCAACGCCGACGAGATCGAAAAGCAGCTGCGCCACAGCGGTACGCTGGACTTGAACGACTTTGATTTGCTGGAACCGGCTGAAGCGCTGCAACAGCGTTTCAGCGCGCACCTGGCGGCGTCTGAACTGTTGGCCAAGCACGGACTGGTGCAGGCGGCCCAAGCCGTGGCCATTGACGCCGACCGCCGATTGCAGCTGCCACGGGTGCTGGCCAATTCCTATGTGGCGGCGGTGCTGGCCGATGCCATTCGCCGGGCCTTGCTGGCCCAAGGCAGCACCTTCACCTTCGAGACGGTGATGTCTTCGCGCGACAAGATCGACTTCATGCGCGATGCCCAGGCCATGGGCTACCGAACCTACTTGTACTTCGTGGCCACGGACGACCCTGAAATCAACATCTCGCGGGTGCAACTGCGAGTCAGCCAGGGCGGCCATGACGTGCCCGAACACCTGATCCGCTCGCGCTATGTGCGCTCCATTGGCCTGTTGGATGATGCATGCGCCGTCGCCAATCGAGCCTACATCTTTGACAACTCAGGCGACGCGCACCAATGCATTGCCGAGGTGTGCGACGGGACGGAATTGACCGTCCATGTAGAAGCGCTCCCGGCTTGGTTCGCTGGCACGACGCTGTGGCAATCTTTCAACGTCGGCAATGACCTGCCCACTGATGCGCCAGGGTAGGTCTGGCATTCCAAGCGGTTAGACAGATGGGCCAGATACCCGGCACAGGGTATGGCGCCGCCGAACAACCGCGCCCAGGGAGGGCGGCATGAGCAACAGCATCAACAAGCCCGAGCGCGCCACCCAGGACCGGGTGATCGCACTGTTCACCGAACAACTGGGTTACCGCTACCTGGGCAACTGGGCGGACCGCGCGGGCAACCACTGTGTGGAAGAGGGTCTGCTGACCGCGCACCTGGAGCGCCGTGGCTACAGTGCCGCACACATCAGCGCGGCGCTGCATCGGCTGCGGTCTGAAGCCTTGCTGCACGGGCGCACGCTTTACGCCGCGAACGAGGCGGTGTACCAGTTGCTGCGCTACGGTGTTTCGGTGCGGGTGGAAGCCGGCGCGGACACGGAGACGGTGCACCTGGTGAACTGGGACCAGCCCGCCGACAACGACTTCGCGGTTGCAGAGGAAGTGACGCTCAAGGGCGGGCACGAGCGCCGGCCCGACATCGTGCTGTACCTCAACGGCATGGCGGTGGGTGTGCTGGAGCTGAAGAACAGCCGTGTGGGCCTGGGCGAAGGCATCCGCCAATGCCTGTCGAACCAGCAGCTAGAGTTCAACGACTGGTTCTTCAGCACCATCCAGCTGGTGATGGCGGGCAACGACTCGGAAGGCCTGCGCTACGGAACCATCGAAACGCAGGAAAAGTACTTCCTGACCTGGAAGGAGAACGAGGCCGACAACGCGGGCTACAAGCTCGACAAGTACCTGGCCAAGCTGTGCGGCAAGGCTCGCTTGCTTGAGCTGATGCACGACTTCGTGCTGTTCGATAGCGGCATCAAGAAACTGCCGCGGGTGCACCAGTACTTCGGCATCAAGGCGGCGCAGGCGCATGTGCTGCAGCGGCGCGGCGGCATCATCTGGCACACCCAGGGTGCTGGCAAGAGCATTTTGATGGTGCTGTTGGCCCGTTGGATCTTGGAGAACAAGCCAGCCGCGCGCGTGGCCATCATCACCGACCGGGACGAGCTGGACAGGCAGATCGAGCGCGTGTTCAAGGACGTGGGCGAGACCATCCACCGCAGTCAGAGCGGCCGCGACCTGATGGCGCAACTGGCGCAGCCGAATCCGCGCCTGCTGTGCTCGCTGGTGCACAAGTTCGGCCGGCGGGATGTGGACGACTTCGATGCCTTCATCCGCGACCTGGCCGCACAGCCGAGCCAGACGCAGGGCGAGATTTACGTCTTCGTGGACGAGTGCCACCGCACCCAGGGCGGCAAGCTGCACCGGCTGATGAAGGCCATGATGCCCAACGCGGTGTTCATCGGTTTCACCGGCACGCCACTGCTCAAGAGCGACGCGCAGACCAGCCTGGAGGTGTTCGGCGGCTACATCCACACCTACAAGTTCGCCGAAGCGGTGGAAGACGGCGTGGTGCTGGACCTGGTCTACGAGGCGCGCGACATCGACCAGAAGCTGGGCAACAACGAGCAGATCGATCAGTGGTTCGAGGCGAAAACCAAAGGCCTGAACGACTGGCAGAAGGACGAGCTGAAGAAGCAGTGGGGCACGATGCAGAACGTGCTCAGCTCACGCGCCCGCATGGACCGGGTGGTGGCCGACATCGTCTTCGACTTTGCCGTGAAGCCGCGGCTGTCGAACGAGCGGGGCAACGCCATCCTGGTGGCGTCCAGCATCTACGAGGCCTGCAAGTACTTCGTGCTGTTCGGCAAGACGGTGTTCAAGGGCCGCTGCGCGGTGGTCACGTCGTACAACCCGCAGGCGTCGGACGTGAGCAAGGAAGAGACCGGCGCCAACACCGAGAGCGACAAGCAGTTCATCTACAACACCTACACCGAGCTGCTCAAGGACGTGGTGCCCGAGCCGCACAAAACCAAGACCGAAACCTACGAGCAGCAGGTCAAGGACCGCTTCATCAAGGCGCCCGCGCAGATGAAGCTGCTGATCGTGGTGGACAAGCTGCTGACGGGCTTTGACGCGCCGCCCTGCACCTACCTCTACATCGACAAGTCGATGCAGGACCATGGCCTGTTCCAGGCCATCTGCCGCACCAACCGGCTGGACGGTGAGGACAAGGACTTCGGCCACATCGTGGACTACAAGGACCTGTTCAAGAAGGTGGAGAAGGCCATCGCGGTTTACACCGCCGAGCTGGACCACAGCTCGGGCGGTGGTGACCCGGCGGTTCTGATCAAGGACCGGCTGGAGGCGGGACGTGAGCGGCTGGACGACGCTGTGGAAGCTCTGGCCCTGCTGTGTGAACCGGTGGAGCCGCCCAAGGGCGACCTGGAACACATCCACTACTTCTGCGGCAACACCGAGATTGCCGACGACCTGAAGGCCCGCGAGCCGCACCGCGTGGCGCTCTACAAGGCGGTGGTGGCGCTGGTGCGTGCCTACGCCAACCTGGCGGACGAACTGGAGGCGGCCGGCTACACGCCCGAGCAGATCGAACACCTGAAGGGCCTGCAGAAGCACTACCTGATCCTGCGCGAGATCATCCGCAAGGCGGCCGGCGAGACGCTGGACCTCAAGCCCTACGAGGCGGACATGCGCCACCTCATCGACACCTACATTGAGGCGCAGGCTCCGCGCAAGATTTCGCCATTCGACGGCATCGGTTTGCTGGACCTGATCGTCAAGACCGGGATTGCCGACGCGATTGCTGAGCGCCTGGGCAACATGAAGGACAACAAGGAGTCCATCGCCGAGACGATCGAGAATAACGTCCGCAGCAAGATCCTGAAGGAGCAGCTGACCGACCCGGCCTACTTCGCCAAGATGTCGGCGCTGCTGGACGAGATCATCCGCCTGCGCAAAGAGAAGGCCATCGAGTATGAGGAGTACCTGGCGCGCATTGCCGATGTGGCCAAGAAGGTGAGCGCTGGCAAGGCCGACGACACGCCCGCACAGTTGAAGACAGCTGGCCAGCTGGCCCTGTACAACAACCTGAAGGACCACGTGGCCGCTGAGGCCGCACAGGAACCAGAGGCACCCGACGCCGGCAAGATGGTCGCGCTGGACACCGCGCTGAGATTGGACGCCGCCATCAAATCCAAGAGACCAGACGGGTGGCGCGGCGTGGTGGCGAAGGAGCAGATGGTCAAGCACGCGATGTTCGATGTACTGAAGGACATCAAGGAAGTGAATCGCCTGTTCCCCATCGTCTTCGCGCAGAAGGAGTACTGACCCGTGCGGGACGTGCTCGATCTGGGCGAGCTGCATGCGGAGGTCACCCGCAAGGCCATCAAGCATGTGCACCTGAGCGTGCTGCCGCCGGCGGGTAAGGTGCGGGTGGCCGCGCCACAGAGCATGCCGCTGGACACGATCCGACTGTTCGTGGTGTCGAAGCTGGCCTGGATTCGCTCGCAGCAGCGCAAGCTGCAGGCGCAGGAGCGTGAGACGCCCCGCGAGTTTCTGAACAAGGAAAGCCACTACCTGTGGGGCAAGCGCTATCTGCTGGAGATCACCCATGCCGATGTTGCACCTGCCGTGAGCCTGAGCCCACGCAAGCTGCACTTGCAGGTGCGCCCCGGCACTGATCAGGCGCGCTGCGACGAGGTGCTTGATGCCTGGTACCGGCAGCAGATAAGGGATGCACTACCCCTACTGCTCGCCAAGTGGGTACCTCTGCTTCAGGTAAAGGTGAGCCGTGTATACGTGCAGCGCATGAAAACTAAATGGGGCAGTTGTACACCGGGGTCAGGCTATATCCGCCTCAACACCGATCTGGCGAAAAAGCCGCCGGAGTGCCTAGAGTACATCCTCGTACACGAACTGGTTCACCTGCTGGAACCCACCCACAGCGCACGTTTCCTGGCACTCATGGAGCAGCATCTGCCTCACTGGCGGCACCGCAAGGCCCAACTCAATCGTCTGCCCGTCAGGCACCAGGATTGGCACTATTGAGCGGAGTTCGGGTACAGCGTGACCGGTGTGTAGTAGGGGCGAGTGAACATCATCGGCGCGAACTCGACATGGACGCGCCTCGCCGGTGTGCATAGCACGATCGTTGGGTACGCAGAGAAATGGTCAACTTCCTTCAAGGAGCATGGCCATGACGTGCCGTCAACTTCTTCTCTTGAAGATCAAACGGGCGGACGCGAGGTCTGGATGCGCTGCCTGAGCCAATCGTCGACCTCTTGGGAAACCCACGCCACCGCCCGTTTGCTCAATGCGACCGGCCTTGGAAAATCATCGGCTTTGACTAGTCGTTGGACCTGCGACTTGGATAAGCCTGTTCGTGTGCATACGGTGTTGATCCTGACCATGGATATCTCACGGCATCGTGCGTGATCACTGTGGCTCTCGGACGATAGGGGCCGAACTTGCTGGTTCCAATTCATGGGGCGCTCCGTTGACTGTGGAGACAGTCTATTGAGCGGCAATCGCGTAGATTCCAGAAATGCCCCCACAAAAGGGGGGGATTTCTTGGAGGACAGATCCCCAATCTGCGCCAACGCACGTTTCGGGTCAGCGTGATCGAGCCCAGCGTGCCAACGGTGGGCCTAGCAGCTCGGCATCGCCGATGATGGCCTATAGGGGACCGCCGCAATTGGTCCAGGAGTTGCGCAAGCCCCTCTCAACAACGGTGGAGGATCGTGTACTGCGCGACAGGCGCAGCGCGGAACGCACAAAACGCCAGCGAACTCAGCCCCAACGTGGGAGAGAACTGGAATGCGATATCGATCAAAAATCGAATATCTCACAGCCAAGACGCTGAGGGGCGGGCGACAAATAGAAAGTCTCGCCAAATCAATGCCATGCCGCCTTCTCTGAGGCAAGACAGGGAGTGGCTGATGGCGTTTCAACGCGAATCTTCACGCTTGTAAGTGTCATCTTCCTTGAGTACATTGCGCGCCTCGTCAAAAGCCATGCCGTTTTCACCCCAAGATCGAGCGTTTGGGTTGATGGCGGCGAAGTGCGGTGTAACGCGGGGGCGTCACACCCGGTAACGAAGCCGTCAACGCGTGTTCGCGGTTGGCGCTATCATTGTTCAATGAGAAATCTCTTATGAAGACCCTCCGCTTAAGCGGTTCCTGCGCCAAGCGTCGCTTTGCCGTTTTGTTTCAGTGTGTCATGGCGATGGCGCTATTGGCCGATGCGGGCGTCGCTTTGGCGATTGCTATCCCGAGCCCTACAGTCTGTCCGAGCGCCGCATTCCCTGTCCGCGAGCGTGGCACATTGCCTGCGTCGCCTGGCATCTGGTCGGACGCCAGTCCCAGTCGAGCGGGTGAGGGCTGGAATATTCTGTTCTCGGACACGACGACGCCCGGACGAGTCCTGACCCTTCTGTACTACACCTACGACGCCAATGGCTTCCCCATCTGGTATATCTCCGACGCGGCAAGCTACGACGGCGGGTTCCGAGGCGCATTGAAGAAGGGTACCTGGGTCTTTGGCACCGGTGGCGACCTTGGCCATCAGACCTCGCCGGATTTGGTTCAGATCGGCGAGGTGGCGCTGAGGTTCATTGACGACGACCAGACGCGCGCCGCGCTATCGGTGGTGATCAACGGAAGTGGTGGGAGTACGACGACCCAGTGCATCCAGGATTTCTCGCGCTATTCGCCGACATCGGGTGACCTGCGCTCTCCAGATAGCGGCGTCACTCCCAATAGCGTCAACATGGCCTTCAATGGCGCGTGGCACGACGATTCCCGCCCGGGTTGGGGCTTGTTGCAGCACATGGTGTTGATCGAAGGTCCAGGTGACACGACTCAATACGTCGAAGCGGCGGGAATTGCCCTCTATAACGATGATGGTCAGCCACGCTGGCTGCTTGGCGTCTCCGACCCAACAGAACAGGCTCCGCCCTTGGGGCAATCACTCCCGATCAATCTGACCTACCATCGGAAAGCGGCGAACGGAACGGTCAGCGAAGTTGGCGCTGGCACTTGGACGCGCACGTTCCAGAACACCGATTACGTTGAATACACGTTGGATCCGAGTTATCACGATGCCGAGAGCATCACCCGGTTTCACGCGACATCAACCGTCGCCGGACAGAGTCCGAAGTATCTGAGAAGGCTGTCGATCAACAGCTACATCGTGGTTGATCGCGCCCCGTGTGTGGTCTATCCGGGGCAGCTTTCTTGCGCGGCAACGATCAATTGGAGCATGGCATCCAACGGCAGTGGCTACGTACTGTACGTGAGGAAGGGCAATGCGAGTCCGGATCAGTATGTTGTGGGGAGCAATGGCGAAGAAACCTACGACATCCCCTTGGGTGAAACGTGGCGCTTCCAGGTCTGCTTCAACAAGATCGGTGGGGGCGTACAGTGCGAATCAACACCCGGCGTTGAGGCGGTCAGCGCGGAAGGTTCTGATCCCCTGGCGGATTTGCACGACCAGCAGCCCCCTCCGCAAGATGCCGTGCCAGACCACGCCGAGGGACTGGGTGCAATCGCCGGTTCCGCCGGTGTGTCTGGTGGTGCTGCGACCTACAGTGTGCCAATTCCGGTTCCGCCTGGACGGCGCGGGATGCAGCCGTCGCTGTCGCTCAACTACAGCAGTCGCAGTGGCAATGGCATTGCCGGTATGGGCGTTTCCCTGTCAGCGGAGTCATCGGTGCATCGTTGTCCGATGACCGTGGAGCAGGATGGCTACTCGCGTGCGGTTCAATTGGATGGTTCGGACAAACTCTGTCTTGACGGACAGCGCTTGGTGGCGATTTCAGCGAATTACGGTGCTGCGGGAACCGTGTATCGCACCGAGATCGAATCCTTTGTCCGGGTCAAGCAGATTGGTGATCTCAACTCGCCAAACACGACCTTTGAGGTGCGAGATGCCGACAATCAAATCCGCATCTACGGCGCGAAGGATGGAGCGGGCGCAGCGCAAGTTCCGGTGTCCGCGACCCATCTGGCCACCACCTTGCCACCCATGGCCTGGATGCTGGGGGAGCGGCGCGATCCTTCCGGCAACACGGTGCGGCATTTCTATACCTCATCGAACGGTGAGTACCTGTTGAGTGCCATCAAATACACGGGTTACCGAACATCCGCCAGCTCGCACACGGAAGGAACGCGTGTCATCAATTTCAATTACGAGGATCGTACAGATACCAGTACCTCGTATCTGGGCGGTGGCCGCCTGAGGCAGAGTCAGCGCTTGAAAGAGATTGTGGTCAATGCGCCGAACGAGTCTGTCGGTGATGCATACAAGCGGACATACGCGCTCCAATATGCATACAGCCCTTCATCGGCCCGCAGTCAATTGCGAGGGATAGCCGAAAGGAACGCGAGTGGCAGCATTTCCCGTCCAGAAACCGTGTTGGATTGGCATGACAATACGTTGGTGCGCCATGACGACACTCTGGCGAGTGTTATTCCATCGGGCTTGCCGGGGAATCTGATCGGTGTGCGCATTGTGGGTGATGTCAATGGCGATGGACATCGTGATCTGGTGGCACGTGGCCCTGGGGGCGGCTTGTACCTGATAGCCCTAGGTGCGTCGAGAAATGTCCTTTGGTGGGTCGACATCAAAGCTGCGTATGGGGATGGAGAGATCAGCGATGCGGACATTACGACCGACCACTTTGTGGATATTGACATGGATGGCCGAGCTGACATGGTCGGTTTTTCGGAATATGCCGTCAGGCGCATTGGGCTGGGATCGGAACGCCGTTTGACGTTCTATCGGTTTTCGTACAAAGGTACGCCCAGTGGTTCCGTGATTTCCTTTAATGATGCATTCCCACCTGAGCAACGAATACACACTGATTTGAACTGGACCGAATCACCAACAAAAGTTAGCGACGTCAATGCCGACGGTCGCCCTGACTTGTTGATTACCCATAATAGCACCGCGGGTTGCGTTGGGTCAACAAACTGGGGTGGTCGATTCGAAATTCGGATCAACAAAAACACCGCAAATGGTCCGAGTTTTCAGAACCCTGGGGCCAGTGTGTGTCTGATTCGAACACCCGAGATGGGCATGCTTCGCCAGAATGTCTTGTTAACCACAGACATCAATGGCGATTCCTTGGCGGATGTGGTCCTTGGCGGTAATGGGAGTGCCGGTTATGACGAACTTCAGAAAGGGCTGTCCAAGTGGAAATATCTCCTGCTCGGCAAATCATCTGCCCAAGGTGAATTTTCGCTAACAAATGCGGACGGTGGGGATGTGAGAATTCCCACGCGCATTTCCGACTGGATACTCGGAAAACCCAACATGAATGAATCAGACGCGTGGGGCTATGGCGAGGTCGATGCCTTTCGCAGAACTGGTGATATCAATGGCGATGGCTTGATGGACGTTCTGTGGGTTGCAAGTCCAGATGAAGATCAACACCTGCAGTGGGCACTGCGCTATGGTAATGGTCGGGGGTTTTCTCCTATACATTGGACGGGACTTACAACGGGCCTGCAGCGGACTCAGGGTTCCAATTCTCAATATGTCTATATCAATAGTGACAAAATTTCCGTTGCTGACACCAATGGAGATGGGAAAGATGAATTGGTTTATCCGACTGGATTCGCCAATCTCCTGTGTACATTGATCTATAGCAATACCCGATCTGTATCGCAATCGGCGTCGTGCGCGACCGTCGACGGGTATGCCGTGAATAGATTGGTGCATCCTGCTGATTCGGCGAATGTTTGTTTGGAGGGGAATATTTCTGAAAATCACCTTGAGGGCATGCCCGAGCCTGACTTCGTCTATGCTTGCCCTGAGAATCCCGTCACTGGCGCTCCGTCATTTCGCGCTATGGCGGATGGTCCTAACCAAGGCTTAATTGCGGTGCATCTATATGATGGCTCCAATGATCCGGATTTTGAAAAAGGCGCATCGCTTTATCGTAGAGAGTGGGGTAACGTCAATTCCTCCACGTACACGTTTTCGTCAATTGACCTTGATCAGACGCCGAACGGCTGGGAATCGAGAGAGGTGACCAAGCGCATGGTTGATGTGCCAGGTGATGATCTGTTTTCCGATGGGTTGGCTGACGCGCTTTATCTTAGTGGTTGTGCGTTTTCGGATGGAGGGCAGTGTGCCAAACTTGATTGGGACCTGAGTGTCGCGGACCCTGAAAATACTGGAAATTTCAATCCTGCTTTCGCTCTTACCCACCGAATCAGTCAAAACCTCGGGCACGGTCCCAGTTCCAGCACCGATCCCACACCTTTATTGCCCGATATGCTGCAGGGCGTGTCCGAGCCGGTCAGTGATGGCTCGTTGCCGGGTGGTGACTTGACCAGTCGTGTCTACGAGTGGCGCTACAGTCCCTTGTCGGGGCGTGCGGATCGCAGTTCGTCGCCCGATTTCCCCTTGTATTCGCTACCGGACAGTTCGACTGCGTACCGTGATGACCGGCATTTTTACTTCACATCCTCCATGCCGGTGGTTGCCGAGTTCTCTGCTTCGACGGGAGTGCTGAATCCGTTGACGTCCAGTGAATTCCGCCACACGGTCCAATATGGTTACGGCGAAGCCATGTACCACGCCTTTGGTCGCGGCTTTCAGGGTTTCCGACGCATTGTGGAGCGCGATCTGTTGTCGCGAACCCAAACCGAGACCCTGTTCCACCAGCGTTTTCCGCTGACGGGTCGGGTGGAGTCGCAGACGAGTTATGTGCTGCGCCTGAACAATACTTTGGGTCGTTTGAGTCGTGCGCAGACGACGTGGGCCTGTGATCGCAGCAATGGCGCGGCGTGCCCGGATAGCGGCGCGAATTGGACAAGTACGAACTTCCCGTTTGTGCGCAAGGAGGTGGTGGAGACCTTTGATGAGGCGAGTGCGACATCGGGCGCCACCGAGTTGCTGCTGTCGCGCAAGACGGTGCTGAATGAAGCGGTTGACTGGGGGAATTCAGTCTGTCCAGGCGTGCCTGCCAGCGCGCAGGCGTCGGGCTACAGCGCCTTGGGCAATTTGACGCAGCGTTACGAACTGGTTGAGGACGCGTCGCCGGGGGCGGTGCTGTCGCGTCAATGCAGCCGCACAAGCAGTGCGTTCGACGAGAGCGCGATCGGACCCGATGTCTGGTGGGTGCGCAAGCCCGCCTCAACAACGGTTGAGCAGCGCGTGGTGTATGCGGAGGGGGCCGTTCCGTCGACGGTGGCATCGGCGCTGTTCCAGCCCGGCTCGGTCCAGACGGAGTATGTGTGGGACAGCAATCACCGCGCCCCCGCAAGCACGACGGTCCGCACGGTCAACGCGACGGAGAATAGCGCTCGCAATGGCTATCAAACGACCACTTGGACCTACGCCACCGACCAGCCGGCGTCCAAGTACGGCCAACCAGACAGCGAGTCGATCAGCGGCACGGGCGTGACCGCGCTACGGACCACGCGCTACGAGTACGACTCGGCGGGCTATTTCCCAGCCAGGGTCATCAATCCGCTGGCGCACGCCGTCCAGACCGTCACACGTCCGATCGATGGACAACCGGCCTCGATCACCGATGCGGATGGACGGGTGACGCGGTTTGGGTACGACGGTTTTGGTTTGCTGACGGCGACGTACTACGGCCCCGTGGGCGACTTGCGTCAGCCCAGTGCATTTCAGGGCATCCGGCCGTGTGGGCCGTCGGCCGGTGGGGAGCCCTGTCCGGCCGGTGCCACGGCGGTGCGCATCCAGCGCGCCGCAGGCAGCCCGGAAGTGCGCACGTATGTGGACGGTCTGGGCCGCGAGGTGGCGGTGGAGACGCAGTTGCGTGAGCGCCAGGGCCAGGTCGACGGTCCGCAATACAACCGCGTGGAGACGCGCTACAACGCGCGGGGTTTGGTGGAGTGGAGCAGCCAGCCGCAAGCCATCCCGGGTTGGGGTCAGGTGTATTCGACGGATAGCTGGGTGCCGACCTATCGGCGTCAGGTCGCCGACTACGACGTCCTGGGTCGCCCCGTTAGCGTGACGGAGCCGCGCCAGTTGCCCGGCAACTCGGGCGCGCCGGGCGGCAACCAGAAGACCACCTACACCTATGTCGGCCTGACGACCAACATCAAGGTGGAGGACACCACGAATCCGTCGACGGCGCTGACGATGTCGCGGCAAGTCGACGCACTGGGGCGACCGGTACTGACCACCGACGCGTCGGAGGCGCAGGGCAAGAACCGCTACTTCTACGACGCCTACGGCCAGACGGTGGCGCTGGTGGATGCGCGCGGTGTGGCGACGCGTGCCGAATACGACCCGCTGGGCCGACGCTGGGTGTCCAACGACCCGAACCTGGGCACAACGCAGTTCACCTACAACGGCTTGGGCGAGTTGCAGACCCAGACCGACGCGCGTGGTCGCGTGCTGACCTTCCAGTACGACGCGTTGGGCCGCAACACCGAGCGCAAGACCAGTGGCGGCGACGAGTTCGGCTCGGGAGCCAACAACTGGGTTCTCGACACCTTTGTCTACGACCCGCCCAACGCCAGGGGGCAGTTGGCATCGCATCGTCGCGACATGACCGGCACCTGGGGAAGCAGTGGCACACCGAGCACCTTTACCGAGCGCAAACAGAGCTTTGTCTACAACGCCCAAGGCCGCTTGACGGCACGCAACACCGAGCAATCCGTCAACGTGCACAGCCAGACCGGCACCCGTCGCTACAGCCATCGCTATGTCTGGGACAGCCGCTGGGGCCGTCTGCTGGGCGAAGCCTGGCCGAATGGCGTGGGACGCGGCTACCACTACGACGGCGTGGGCCGGGTGATTCTGGAAACCGGGCTGGGCACCAACATGCCGACGGTGCTGCGCGCCGTGCAGGAGATCGACGCCCGTGGGCAGGTCATCAAGGCCGAGCTGGGCGACTGCGTGACCGGCCCCTGCATCGCGCAGGAGCGCAGTTACGCGCCGAGTACCGGGCAGATGCTGGAACAGAGTTACAGCATTGAGAGTCTTGAAGGCAGCCACGAACTGCACAGCGAGCGCTACCGCCACGACTACCTGGCGAATCTGAGCCAGCGCGAACGCCTGAGCGACGACAACCTCGTCCGCTACGAGCGCTACACCTACGACGCCCTGCAGCGGCTGAGATCGACCACCGTGGGCGGCTCATCGAACAGCGTCAGCTTGGACTACGACGCCGTCGGCAACCTCACGACAAAGAGCGACTACGCCAGTACCTACAGCTATCCGAGCGTCAATGAGGCACGCCCGAATGCGGTGCGCTCCACCCACACCGATACCAGTAGCGGTCCAACGAACCAGACCTACTACAGCTACGACGCCAGCGGCAACCTGACCAAACGCGAGGTTCCCGTCGGCAGCAGCCTGGTAACGGTGTTCACCGCGCGCTACAACCACAACCAGCAACCCATCGAAAGCCAGTCCCAGATCGTGTCGGGCACGACCCCGAAGTGGGAAAGCGCCCGCTACCTCTACGACGCGCAGAACCGCCTGAGTCGGCAGATCGAAGGTGCCAGCGGCAGCACACCGGAGCACCTGATCTACCTGGAAGGCTACGAAGACCGCGTGGGCGGCTATCGCACGCGCAGCTACGTGGACGACTACGCGCACCTCACACGCTACCGCTACGGCCAACTGGAACTGCGCTTTGTGCTGACCGACCGCCTGGGCAGCGTGGTTAGCGTGGTGCGCGCCGATCGCGACAACAGTGGCCACGTGACCGCACTGACGGCGGAATCGACCCTGGCCTACGACGTGTTTGGCACCCCGCGCGATGCCACGACCTGGGCGGGCCTGAACGCCACCACCGACTGGCCCAACGCCAACAACCCCAACGCCGCCACCCGGCACGGCTTTACCGGCCACGAAATGCTGTCGAAGCAACGCCTGATCCACATGCGCGGCAGGCTCTTCGACCCCCGCATGGGCCGCTTCACCGGCGTCGACCCCGTCATCCAATTCCCCCTCAGCACCCAAGGCCTGAACCCCTACAGCTACCTCTTGAACAACCCGCTGGCGGGGACGGACCCGACGGGGTACAAGGCGGACTGGGAATCGGTGCAAGAGCGCATGTGGGCGATGGCGGGTGGGTATGGGGCAGCTGGCTCCACCGTCACCGCCGTGCTCAGCGGTATGCGCAGCGCGGCAGCGGCGGCGGGCATGTCCGGTGCGGCGGGGGATGCGAAGGCGGTTGCCAGCAATGGTGCGACCACGGCACAGACAACCAAAGTCGAGGCTGCGGCGACTGATCGGTCGGGAATCGAAAGCAGCAGTACACGTCCAAACCTCACAAGCGACGAGAAGATTGCCGATCTTCATAAGGAGACCTTTGCCACGATCGGCAATACCATCGCGATGGCGGTCGGGAACTGGTATCCCGATAGTTGGAATGGCATTCTGGCGACTGCGGAAATCGTTGGGATGCAGGAGCCGGGCAGCTTCGGGCGCTTCAGTGAGTGGGTGACCGCTCGCAACGAGGTGGCGGCGGAGCGAGTAGGAGATGTTCGAGCGGTTATTGGTACCGCTGCAAGCCTCGCAGGAATGCGATTTGGTGGTTCTCTTGGGGCGGGCGGGAGAGCGTCGAGTATTCCAAAGAATGCAGGGGACTATCGGCCAAGTCGAACCCTCCCAAGGGATAGACATGGAATTCCAGTCCCTGATGCTGATGTGCCACATACGCAGCTTGGTATGAAGCGGGGGCGTAACGGCGAGTACACGCAAGCGCGTGAATGGGGTTACAATTCAAACGGAAGACTAGTAATAATACGGGATATTGATTTCACTGATCATGGGCGCCCGCAAAACCACCCAAATCCGCATCAACATGATTGGGTGCCAAATCCGAGCGGTGGTACACCTCAGCACGGTCCAGCTAAGCCATTGGAGTTGCCATGATGAAGCCTTTGGTATTTCCTGCGTTTCGAAGTGACGGCAAGGCAGTTCGGTTGGTAGAGCTTTTGGCTGTGATCCCGCAGAATGATTTGGTGTGGTCGATACTGGAATTCGATGGACTGGGTGATGCGCCATGCGGTCTTTCGATGGAGGATTTTGAAGGACTGGTTCGAGAGAAGGCTGGTGGATTTATGGTTTCGTGGAATGAATTGAAGTTGCTTTCCTGTGGTTTTCTTCAGGAAATTAACTGCATGGTAGTCGGCGCGAAAGCCGAGACGGATATATTATCCACGACTGAGGATGACTTCTCTTTCTGTGAGGTTGTCTTGAATTTGTTTGACAGCACTGAGTGGTCTGTTTGGGCTCGCGATACAGATGTGATGAAGAGATTTGCAGTTTTTTATTGCTGATTTCTGGCGGACTGTTGAGAGATTTCTTGAGTCTGTCGAGCGAACTGCGTAACTGCGGATGATGTTCACAAATCCGGGGTCAGGTCTTGTTATGCCATATTTGTTGGACTAACGTTGGCGTATGTCTCGTCCTCAGCGCATTGAATTCGCGGGAGCCTGCTATCACGTGATGGCGCGTGGCAATGCGCGTGAGCGGATCTATCTGGACGACGAGGATCGGCAGCGGTTTCTCGACGGGCTGTCGCGAGTCTGTGATCGCTTTGGCTGGATTCTCTGGGCGTACTGCCTGATGGATAACCACTACCACCTGCTGGTGGAGACTGAGCAGCCGACGCTATCGCGCGGGATGCGCGAGGTGAATGGCGGCTACTCGCAGCGCTTCAACCGTCGCCACGGTCGGGTGGGGCATGTGCTACAGGGTCGCTACAAGGCCATTTTGGTGGACAAGGATGCCTATCTCATCGAGCTGCAGCGCTACATCGTGCTCAACCCGGTGCGCGCCGGTCTATGTGGCAGCGCGGGGGATTGGCGCTGGAGCAGTTATGCGGCCGTGATGGGACAGGCTGAGTCGCTTCCGGGGCTTGCTGCGGATCGCCTGCTATCGCTGTTCGGCACCGAGCGAACCGCCGCACGCAGGGCATTTGCGCAGGTCCGGGGTCAGGTCTAGCATTTATGCATGCGTTGCCGTAGGTTCGGCGAATGGCTAGACCGATCCGGATCGAATTCTGTGGGGCGCTGTATCACGTCACTTCTCGGGGTGATCGGCATGAGTCCGGGGTCAGGTCTAGCATTTATGCATGCGTTGCCGTAGGTTTGGCCGATGGCTAGACCGATCCGGATCGAATTCTGTGGGGCGCTGTATCACGTCACTTCTCGGGGTGATCGGCGTGAGGCGATCTATGAGGATGACGAGGATCGTTCGCTGTTTCTGGAAATCTTGTCGCAGGTGGTGGCGGATGCGAATTGGGTCTGCCACGCGTACTGTTTGATGAGCAACCACTACCATCTGGTGATCGAGACGCCGGACAAGAACCTGTCGAAAGGCATGCGCCAGCTCAATGGCGTGTACACACAGGTGAGCAATCGCCGTCATGGTCGGGTGGGGCACCTGTTCCAAGGGCGCTACAAAGCGATCTTGGTCGATGCTGATCGGTATCTTCGCGAGCTGACACGTTACGTGGTGCTCAATCCGGTGCGCGCGGGGATGGTGGCAGCGCCTGCGGCGTGGCGGGAGTCCGGGGTCAGGTCTAGCATTTATGCATGCGTTGCCGTAGGTTTGGCCGATGGCTAGACCGATCCGGATCGAATTCTGTGGGGCGCTGTATCACGTCACTTCTCGGGGTGATCGGCGTGAGGCGATCTATGAGGATGACGAGGATCGTTCGCTGTTTCTGGAAATCTTGTCGCAGGTGGTGGCGGATGCGAATTGGGTCTGCCACGCGTACTGTTTGATGAGCAACCACTACCATCTGGTGATCGAGACGCCGGACAAGAACCTGTCGAAAGGCATGCGCCAGCTCAATGGCGTGTACACACAGGTGAGCAATCGCCGTCATGGTCGGGTGGGGCACCTGTTCCAAGGGCGCTACAAAGCGATCTTGGTCGATGCTGATCGGTATCTTCGCGAGCTGACACGTTACGTGGTGCTCAATCCGGTGCGCGCGGGGATGGTGGCAGCGCCTGCGGCGTGGCGGTGGAGCAGTTACCGTGCGGTGGTCGGTATGGACGTAGTTCCACCGTGGCTGGTCGTCGATGGTTTGCTGGCGCAATTCGGCAAGCGTCGTGCCGAGGCGATTCAACACTACGAGGAATTCGTTGCCGACGGTATCGGCGGCGACACGATCTGGCGCCACCTCAACCGACAGGTGTTCCTGGGAGACGACGCGTTCGTCGAACGCATACAGCACGCGCAGGAGGCAGTCACTTCCGCCACGGACGACGTGAACATTCCGCGAGCGCAGCGACGGCCACCGGCACCACCACTGTCAGAGATTGCCGCAGCACACGCGAGCCACGATGCGGCGATGGTAGCGGCGCATAGGACGGGGGAATACAGCTACCAACAGATCGCTGAATACTTCGGTGTCCACTTCACGACGGTGGGACGGATCGTGCGAGCGGGTCGTACCCGGAGCCACGGATAGAGCGGTGCTACGATGCTAGACCTGACGCTAGATCTTCTGGCGCACCAACAGAAAGCGTCGTCGCAGCAGGACGCGGACCGCGCGTTGCTCGCGCGGGTAGATGTAGCCCTCGGGCAGCAGGTTCAGGCGAAGCAGGTGCGCAAGGTGTCGTGCGTCGGTGTGGTCGTTGCCGTGCTTCAGGCCTGCATACTGCGGAATCGCCGCCGTGTTCACCAAACGAACATTCACGCCGGCATCCATCAGGCCATCGACCAGCCAGTACCAGTTGTAGGTCGACTCCACCGCCAGCGCCTTCAGTGCTTTGAGGAAGGGGGCAAGTGCCTGCAGCACCTGCTCCAGGCTGTTCGCCAAACGTCGCTCGAACACCACATGGTCCTGCTCGTCGATGTTTCTGTCGCGCAGGCTCCTCGCCTTATGCTTCCTTCCCGAGGATTTCGCGAACCATGGCCGGGTGGGTCGTTGCCAGCGTGAGCAGTATTTTGGCAGCCCCGCGAGGCTCACGGCGACCTCGCTCCCATGCCAGCAGCGTTCGTTGGGACACGCCAAGCTCAGTGGCAAGTTGCGCTCGCGACAGGCCTAAACACAAACGTGCCTTGATCGTCAGCGTGGTTGGGACATGAAGCACTCGTCCAAACGTGCCTGCCTTGGCATCGCGTAGGGACTGCAACAGTTCTGCGCCGATATCCCGCGTGGCATCGCGCGCTTCCAGTTGATCGGCTGTCATGGGCATGGCGTGTTTCCTCGTTCCGATAGCGGGGTGTTTGCGATGGGGAACCTCTGCCAGAAACGGCGTCGGTTTTAGGTCCGCATCGGCTAGCGGACAGACACCTGCACCTGCTCGCCTGCTCGAATCAACATATCCACCAGTGCATCAATGGTGAACGTGGTCGACTTCTTGTTGACCGCATCCGATAGACGCGCTGGCGTCACGCCGAGAAGGGCTGCCGCTTCAGTTGGCGTGAGCGCTTTCGCTTCCATCCATTTCGCGAGTTCGGCCATCAAGGAATCCTTGATGGCCAACATGTCGGCGATGCGTCGTTGGGATTCCGCCTTCAGCGCTGCGGCTTCTTCCGGTTCAAAGCCCAAATCTTCGAAGACGTTTCCGCCGACTGGCGTGGTGTGCATCGATTTGCTGCCCATGTGCATGCCTTGTTCCTCACTTGGATGGCACCCTCAATAAAAGTCTACCCCGGGCGGCGCTACACGAAACGGCGCACAGTGCCGACGCGCGTAACGGCATCACCAGAGGTCGACCGTTTCGAGCGCCGGAGAGGCGACGACGTCTCTGAGGCGCGCGAGTCGACCTAGAATTTGATGTCGTCGTCTTCGGCGTACTGCGTTGGTTGCCTTAGTCGCGGTCGCATCGCCATTTCGCAACTCATCTGATCGAACGCTTTGACCACCCTGCCTATCGCCAACGGATAGGGCCCATGGCGCGAGCTTGCGTCCCAAGAGAACTTCCAGTGCAGTGTCGGCGCAACTACGGTAGCCCAGCGGATACCGCTCTCAACGCCCAAATGGCCGCATTGATCTGGCTCCGTCCAGCGAAGCACTTGTGCCACGCGCGTCGTTGTTGCGGCGTATTGACCGCTTCGCCTGAAGACCCCCGGCACCGTGCCGGGGGCCCTGAGGCATTACTCGAATCCGCTCCCAAATAGCCCGTAAGGCACGACTGCCTCGGTGAAAACCGTGAGGTCATCATCGGTGTTAATTGTTGGCAAGTCGGTAGGTGCTTGAATCCCTGCACTGACTTCTACGTGCGATGCATACGCCTCTTGACGTGCCTCGACCAAGACCATCGTCGTCGATCCCACGGGTATCGAAATCAGGAATGCGTTGGCGCCACTGGCGGGCAAGATCGAACAGGTGGTCGTCGTGCCAGAACCGCACTGGAAGGTCGCACCGTTCAACCCGATCTCTGCTTGGACGAGCAACGTGGCGCCGGCAACGTGGCTCGGACCGTAGTTGCTCATGATGACCTCGTACTGGCGATGCTCCGCGAGATGGACACCGGGCTGGATTCGCACACCCAAGTCATAGGCCTCGCCCACCCAAACGGTGATCACGCGCTCTGCCGAACTGTCGATGCCGCCATTCTGAGTGCCGCCGTCGTCGTGCAAGACGACCCGGAGCCTTGCTCGCCCTGGGGTGCCCGTGCGTTGCAGAGTCAGATCGCCGTTGGTGGCGATCACGGCACTGGTGATCGCGGGCGTCTCCCCAAGATCCTCGGCCACCACAGCAAAGCTCAGTGATTGCGCGGACTCATTGGCAGGTCCGGCGGAGATCTGTCCCAGCACGCCCGGCACGGTCACGCCACCGGCATCGCCCGAGACGTCCACCACAGACCGCACTACCTCAAAAGTCGGTGCATCATTGATGGCCTGAACGGTGACGGTAATCGTATGCGTCGCCGTCAGACCGCCCGCATCCTGCACAGTGATGCCCACGGTCGCCTCGCCATACCCATCCGGCTGCGGTGCAATGGGCAGCGTCATGTGATCCTCCAAGCGAGTCATCCCCGCCAACACGCCGGCACTGGCAATAAGGCTCTCATCGCTTGAGGTGACCCCTACGATGGTGAGGTCCGCCGGCGGCGTGTGGACATCGGCAAGTGACAGCTCCACGGACTGCGTTGCCCCGTCTTCCAGCATGCCCAGCGTGGTCGGTCCGCTGATCGTGGGCGCGGCATTCGCGCGGGAAATGGCGATGCTGGTCGTCGCGCTATTCCCAGCTTGGGCTTGCACCACCAGCGTCGCGAGGGAGCCTTCGGGCGGGACCGTCACGGTGGCCGCCTCGCCGCCCAGTAGCGGTTGGCCGTTGAGGGTCATCGTGGCAGCGGCGTTGGCGGTGATTGCGGAGAGATCGACCGAGGCCAGCGCCGTCGGTAAGGTCAATGTGTAGGACAGAACGGTCGGATCAAAGGCCGGACTCAGGCTTCCCGCACTCGCCGTGAGTTGGGCCAGGTCGGCGTTCTCACTCGGAAGGCCTCGCACGCGCACCGTGTAGGTGTTCACGCCGCCCTGCTCGGACGCCACATTGAAGTGGTAATACGTGTCTCCCAGTGCGGCGGGAACGGCAAGGGTTGGCACACCGTCGGCCACGACACCAACACCCAGCAACTCCACCGAACTGCCCTCATGGGCTCGGTGAAGGGTGAAGGCGACGGGGGTGCCTGCCTCGACATCGAGGTAATAGAGGAACTCGTTGGACTGGAACGTCGAGGTGAACTCGCCGACCGTGGGTGCCAGATCGCTCAGCTCGGCGTTGCTGCTGCGTGGTCGCCAGAACCGTACCGTGTAGTCCAAGGACTGCAGGCCATCGGCGGAGGTCACACGCAAGACGCGATCAACGAACTGATCCGGGGGCAGAAACAGCGTGACGTCCGGACCGCCTTGCGTCAGCGGCAGACCGTCCAAGATCATCGTCGCCGCCGGATCCACCGTCGTTACCATCAGCGCGGGGCGGGTGGTCGTTGAAAAGCCATTGACGACAAACAGCGTTTGAGCGGCGTTGAGCGGACCTGCACAGCACGCGTCAACGACATCAAAGCTCTGGATGGCCACGGCGGCAGGGATCTCGCGCGCAATCTCAAGGGAATACGTTCGCGTGGTGCCGTTCTGCGCGGTGACTACCACGTCCACTGAGTTCTGACCGTAGGCAAGAGGGATTTCTGCCGAAGGCACGCCCGCCACGCCCGCGACTCCCTGCACGGTGAAGCTCGCTTGTGCCGCCATGGGTGCGGCGGTGACGGTGATCGCGCTCGTGTCGCCGCTCACCGTCACCGAATAGACCTGGATGTCAGGATCAAACGCGGCCGGGAAACCAGGCAGAGAGGTGCTCAGGCTGCTCAGGCGTGCCTCCGATGACAAGGGCCGATTGACGCGCAGCACGTAGTCGCGCCGGGAAATGCCGTCCTCAGGCGTCACCTGCAGCAGCACTTCGGTCACACCAAAGGTCAAGGTGATAGGCCCGACTACCCCGTCGTTCCCCACCAGAACGCTGTTGTAGGTGAGCACTTGCGCCGGGTGTCCGCGCGTAGCGGTGAACGTGATCTCTGTAGCGGAACTGGGCACGGTGATGTCGTGAACCGGTGCCTCGGGAGTAAACACCGCTGGCGAGGTGAAGCTGCCAACACTCAATTGAAGATCGTCCAACGCGGAATCAGTGCTGAGCGGTGGCAACACCTGCACCGTGGTGGTCTTCGTGGTCACCCCATCTTCGGCGGTCACGACAATGGTCATGTTCGCTGGCAGGTTCACCGTGTCGTAGCAGGTTTCCGTGTCGAAGATGTCGCGTGGAATACCGTTGATGGTCAGGGTTGCGGACTCATCTTCAATTCCGAGGTAAATGCAGACTGTCGGGGCGCCAGTGCTTCGCGCAATGTACTCCGTTACGGCGGGGTCGAAGTCGGGCGACATCTGCCATCCGCTGCCACCAAAGAACGCAATATCGGCATTGCTCCCCAAAGGCAGGACCAGATCGAAGTGGTAGTCCTTGGTGGTGATCCCGTCCTCCGCTGTGACCGACACGGTGGCGGTGCGCGGGAAGGTCGTGGTGTCAAAACAGAATGAGGCGACGGTCATGCCGTCGATGAGAAAGGTCGCGCCCTGATCATCCACCGCCGGAAACAGACAGACAAACTCATTGCCATCGCTGCTCGCGGTGTACTGCGTTACTGCCGGATCGAAGGCCGGTTCCAGCGAGGCGTATTCCACCGTTACCGTTGCAAGATTGGCATTGCTGCTTTGGGCGGCAACGAAACCAGGCAGGCTCAACGCGGCCAGTAGGGCCGCGCACGTCCATCGTGCGAAAGCTCGCATGCAAAAAACTCCATGTCAGGGGTAGGTCCACTGCACACTGCGGATATGTGCTGCGCAAGTTGACTCGAACGCCACGTCGGATGCCGTGCGATTGATCAAGTAATGACCCCTCGGACTCACTCACCGATTGAGGTCACACTCAAAGCGATTCAATGGCGTGGTCGAGTCCGCAAATCGTCCAACGCGAAGGGAAAGCGCTTGCTGTTATTGAGGCCCAGCAGAAAGCGTGAGACCCGCCGCGATTGGGAGGTGTCGCTATGCGCGATGGTGAAGAGCCTGTGCAACACACTGACTCCCCACCCTCTGTTTCAGGCCACTTTTGAGCGCGCACGGCACGTACGGCTTTCAGTTCGGCAAAGTGGACTGCCACCGCCTAGTGCTTGGCTTCCAGCGCACGAATCAACTCATCGACCGTGGCCTCGATTTCAGACTGCGCACCCTGGACCGCCAGCGCCTTCGCGATGGCTTCGGGCATCACGACGGTCGCCTTCGCTGCCGCGGCAAATTCGCGCTCGCGCAGCCGGTCCTGTTCTTCGGCATCGGCTTTCGGGTCCGGCGTCTCTCCCGACACGATGCTCGAGGGGAACAAGCTACGTGCTGCCTGATTGGAGTAGGCCATGAAGCCAAACGACAGGCCTGTGCAGGCGCTGACACTGGGAGCGGTTCCGGTCTTGGGGAACGTACAGGCCAGACCGCGGTAGGTCGTCCCGTCGGCCACGTAGTAGTAGAGATCGTAGTAGCTCGTGCTGGCATCAAATAGGGCGATATAGATGCCCGCCGCAAACTGGGTGACCGCTTGCCGTCCGGCATTGGTCAAGACCGTGAGTCCGGCGGCCAGCTCACCATTACTGTTCGTCGTGGTCGCCGAGTAGAACGGCATTTGCGTGAAGTTCGCGCCCGTCACACCGACCCAGGTGGTCGCCCACATACCGAGCATCTTCTGGTTCAATGTGGGTGATCCGTAGTCCATGTAGGACATGTTGATCGTTACGCCATTGGGATAGATCACCCGACCCGTCGTGGAGGTGGTGAACTCGAATCGGACACGGCCCACGAGGGTCGCTGTGGGGTTGGTGTAGGAGCAGCCGATGCACTGGCCGTTGTCGAAGGCGAACGTGTCCGCCTCCACCACGCCGGTGTTGATATTGAACGTGCCGACGCCTTGGAGAAACGTCGCGTTTCGGTTGGTGTCGTACACAAAATGCGTGATTGCGACGAGATCATTCTGGACATCAATGTTCCAGCCGCGGCCAGACTCTTGGGGATTCCACCAGTAGCCGGAAACGGGTGGTGCTTTGATGGCAGCAGAGGCCAATCCCGAGATCAGGATCAGCAGAAGGGTGAGGGTCAATCGCATGGGTTCGCTCCGTGACTATGCAGAAGGGTTATCTGCCTCATCACCGTCATCTGCGAGCCCGCTTGGCGCAAATTAGCGGACGCACCGAGAGGTGTGAGGAATTCGGCGCCCCATCCCCTGAGCCCGGCTCGACCGCGCACACCCTCGCTTGGTGAGCCGTCCTGTGAGCCTCCCCACTGTCGCATCCGTCCCACCAACTTACAGTAGGAGAATTCCTAATTGGCGGGTCAGAAAGGACCTACGCCAGATTTCGCAACGCTTGCAGTCGCGTTCTCAGTCCCTCGATCAGCATAGGCGAGGGCTTACTGTGCTTGGCCAGTTCCAACACGATCTGATTGAGCTCTTGGACCAGCGTCGGGGCGGCGCTGAGGAGCCGAAACACCAAGACGTGTGCGGGCTCCCGCAAGTGAATCTCTTGAAGTCACGCGGTCAACGGTGACCGCGAGGGATAACCCAGCAACCGGATCGTTGCCGCGATGCAGCGGCCGTTCGACAGATCTGCCCGGTGCTCGTATTCTCGGAACCAGGTCTTGAGCGCGTACTTCGTGGGACAGCCCAGTTTCCGAATGGTCAACCCAACGCGCATCCCCAGCTTGATGTAGAGCCGCGCGGCGCGAAGCCGGTCCTTGAATGGATACACCAGATTAGCGCGATCCGTCAGCCAGTTGCCTGAAAGCACCCATCGGCGGCGAAAATCCTGCGAGCAAGGCGAAAATCCAACCAGAAACTTGTACTCGCGATCGCATCAACGGAGATTTCTTCGGCTGGCTGACACATCGCGCTAATCAGGCGAATACATGAATCATCCTCTGGGTGGTCAAAGAAATCTTCCGCGTCCCGGACGACGGAGATTGGACGTGAAGAAGCGATTTTCAGTAGAACAGATCATCGGGGTGCTGCGTGACACGGAAGTCTGTACGATCAGGGACTTGCGCCGGCGGCACAGCTTCAGCAGCGGAAGCGGGTAAGTCGGCCTGCTATTTCTCTCATGCAAGGGCGATGCGCTTCAGGCGCACTGGTTGCAGTGCACGAGCGCACTGATTCGTCCGTCCGGGAGACGCGTAGCCACCCAATTCAGGTCCCATTTAGGCTGAAAAAAGTTGGGGACTCCGTGGGGGTAGTGGGTGAATCCGACCCGACGAAAGCCATTCAAATCAGTAGTCTAAGGTAGAGATTCGAGTCCACCCATAGCCACCATCACTAAACCCGCGAAAACGCGGGTTTTTTTGTGCCCGTGGCGCGGGTCTCACTGAGTCGGTTTTGTCGCGGTTTCCGTCGGCTGTCGACGTTGGAGCATGACCTTCCCATTCCACTGCGAGTTCTTGAACACGGCGTCTCGGCGGGGTATCGACGGGGGTCTCTCCATGCATGCCGAGGGCTCAGCACCGTCATCACTCCCCCCAGGGACAACACCGCGGGCCGATCTGGTCGTTCTTGCGCAGCACCAATAGGTAAGGCTCCGATGGGGCGCGCGGGGTCACAACCTGGGCCAGAATGTTCACGGCGGTGTCGCCGCGCTCGGTGCACAGGTCCATCGCGGGC